>OGCL01000006.1_pt1 | contig 265790 bp, 249 predicted proteins | sample 1570041 | NCBI WGS metagenome assembly OGCL01 (sample SAMN06266162, study PRJEB24511) | hot springs metagenome | isolation source: Hot spring water | place: South Africa: Limpopo | collected 2015-06-22
CCTTCGTCTAGTGGCCTAGGACACCGCCCTTTCACGGCGGTAACAGGGGTTCGAGTCCCCTAGGGGACGCCATTTTTATTGCCCGTTTTGGGCATCAAGGGGTCATCTTTCATGAGATGGCCCTTTTTGTTTTGTGCGCTGGAAAGTGCCGGGTCAATGACGGGTTGCTGAATGCTCCGTCATAGCGAGCCGCTAGGCGCGTGACTCGCCGGCCACGCTGCGCTTTCATAGGCCATCGCAATCGGCCATCGAGGCATCTGACGAATGAGCTGGGATCAGCCGCAGGCGTTCATCATCGACCTGCACGTGGCATCGGAACATATCGACGAACTGGGACACGCCAACAACGCGGTCTATGTGACGTGGCTCGAACGCTGTGCCTGGCAGCACTCCCAGAGCCTCGGCCTGGGTATCGATGACTATCACCGCCTGGACCGCGCCATGGCCGTTCTGCGGCACGAGATCGACTACCTGGCAGCGGCCTACGAGGGTGATGCACTGCAGCTCGGCACCTGGATCTCGGAGTCCGATCAGCGTCTGAAGATGAAGCGAAACTTCCAGCTGATCAGGCCTGCAGATGGTGCGACGCTGCTGCGCGCGCAGACCACTTTCGTCTGCATCGAACTCTCCAGCGGGAAACCCAAGCGTATGCCGGTGGAATTCATCGACGGCTATGGCAAGGCGCTCGTACAGCCGTACCCGCTGGAGCTGTGAAGCCTGACGCTTAGCCGCGCTGCTCGGGCTTCATCGCGTCGCTCTCGCGGCGCTTTTCCGCATCCTCGCGCCAGTCGTCCTGCACTTCTTCCTTCATTCGCTGCTTGGCGCCGTCCTCGTTGTCGCGCACATGGCTGTCGCCGTGCTTTTCCTGCTGAACATTGGTGCCTTGCGGTTGGGTATTCATCTGATCCTGATCGGCCATTGCGGCTGCCGAAAACAGGCCGCCAAGGACGATCACGCTCGCGTACAAGATTTTCATCTGAACCTCCGGCTATCGGGGCGGTAAAGGACTTACCATCTCAATAACCGACCCGTTGCGCTGAAGATTCGTTCACTCCTTGCCGGTGCCCCGTTTCGTGAGCCAGATCGCCCTTCGCAAGATCATCCATATCGATTGCGACTGCTTCTATGCCGCGATCGAGATGCGCGACGATCCCAGCCTGGCGCGCCGCCCGATTGCCGTCGGCGGCGCGGCGGATCGGCGCGGTGTCATCGCCACCTGCAACTACGAGGCGCGCGCCTACGGGGTGCGCTCGGCCATGGCGTCAGGGCATGCCCTGAAGCTGTGCCCCGACCTGCTGATCCTGCGCCCGCGTATGGAGGCCTACCGCGAAGCGTCGCGGGAAATCCATGAAATTTTCCGTACTTACACCGAGCAGATAGAGCCGCTATCGCTCGACGAGGCCTACCTGGATGTCTCCGCCTGTGAGCACTTCGCCGGCAGTGCGACGCGTATCGCCGAGGACATCCGCCGACGGGTCTGGCAGCAGCTGCGTATCACGGTGTCGGCCGGCGTCGCGCCAAACAAGTTTCTCGCCAAAATCGCCAGCGAGTGGAACAAGCCGGACGGCCTGTTCGTCGTCACGCCCGCACAGGTCGAGGAGTTCGTGAAAGCGCTCGAGGTCAAGCGTTTGCACGGGGTTGGCCGGGTCACCGCGGAAAAACTGGGCCGCCTGGGCATTCGCACCTGCAGTGATCTGCGCGAGTGGGGGAGGTTGTCGCTCGTTCGGGAGTTCGGTGCCTTTGGCGAGCGGCTTTGGGGGCTGGCCTGGGGAATCGACGAGCGTCCCGTGCAGGTGGAAAGCCGGCGCCAGTCGGTGAGCGTCGAACAGACCTACGATCGCGATCTGCCTGATCTGGCGGCCTGCCTCGAGCGGCTTCCGGAACTGCTGCAGCAGCTGTCGACCCGCATGGCCCGGTTGGACAGCGGTTATCGCCCGGGCAAGCCATTCGTCAAACTCAAGTTTCATGACTTCACCCAGACCACCCTGGAACAGGCTGGCGCCGGCCTGGAGCTGGACGACTATGCCGACCTGCTGGCGACCGCCTTCTCACGCCGCGCCCGGCCCGTGCGCCTGATTGGCGTCGGCGTGCGGTTGATCGACCTGCGTGGCGGTTTCGAACAGCTGCGCCTGTTCTGAGACAGCGCCTCGTTCGTGCGCCGCTTGGGCGAAAAGCACGAGGCCGCTCTTTCGAGCGGCCTCGCAGGCATAAAAGAGGGGATTCTCGGCCTGCCTGTACCAAGGTCCCCGAAACTGGATACCTGGGTAATTGCATGGGCTGTGCCAGTTTCGCAGACCGGAGGGCGCCATCGTGCAGAAGAGGCCTCAGAGGCCAGTCGACGGTCGTATGGGAGGCTGTTTCCGGGATTCAGCGGGGAGAAGCGCCGGCGCTTGGCGTCGCGGAGTGGCTTTCGGTGCCTGAAAGCGGTGCGCAGACGCCTTCGTCTGCGCACATTTGGCGCGGCTTATTCGAGTTCCGGCCAGAGGCGCAGCGCGGCACCTTCGCCTGGCCAGAGGCGTAGCTGGTCGATGTTGGAGACGTCCCAGCGTTCGACTCGGTTGAGCAGGTCGAGGAACTGGTGCTCCTGTTCCATGATCTCCTCGGCGCACATCTTTCGTGTGCTACCCAGATTGCTGAAGCGCAGCCGCTGGCCATCGAGCTCGTAGCTGCCGAACCAGTGATTGCAGCCGGCATTGCCGTAGGCACGCCCTTCGCTCAAGGTCAGCGAGACCGGTGTGCGGCCGATCACCGGTTCGTCGCCAATCCACTCGGCGATATAGGTTACGTCGCGTTGCAGTTCCAGCGTTTCTGTTGCGCAACCGATCAGGCCGAGTGCTGCAACCAGGGGCAAGACGCGCAACGTCATAGCTGTTCCTCCTTCCGGCAGCTGGGGCAACGGTGCTGACCATCCTGGCCGGACCAGCCCAGCTCGGCGATGCGTGCCTGGGCTGCCGGCTTGCGTGCGGCCTCGCCGAGCCTGGCGTCGACGGCGAACTCGAAGTCCAGCCGCTTGCCACAGCTGTCACAGGCAACCTGCCAGTTGAGGATCTCCAGTTCGTGAAACACCGGCCCGCTGGCCACGGCCATCCACTGTCCGGGCGGGTTGATCAGATGGCGCACTTTCTCGACGGTGAGGCGCTGCGAAAGATCGCGACTGCCCTTGAGGGTGACGATCAGTACGTCGCCGCTGCGAATCGAGCGGCCATTGCCGGTGACCTGGTAGCGGCCCGGCGCCAGTGCACGGCATTCGGTGAGGGTGTGGGCGGGGTTGAGCAGGGTGTAGCGGAAATCGTGTTCGGCCATGACTCGTGTTCGACGCTGAGTTGTGCGCGCAATGCTAGCACGAGCCCCGGCGGCAGGCGTGCCGCCGGGGCGAATCGAACGCGGCGGGTCGAACGGTCACTGCGCTCGGGCAGGCGTCGACGTGCCGAAGGTATCCTCGAAGAACCGCTGCATATCACGCCAGGAGCGCTCGTCGGCGGCTTTCTGATAAGCCACGTCGAGGCCGTTCTTCTGATGGGCATCGGCGCCCGGATTGGTGAAGCCGTGCTTGGCCCCCGGCAGGCTGACGAACTGGTAATCGGCGCCGGCCTTGACCATCTCGACGTTCAGGGCCGCGACATCGTCGGCGCTGATCATGCTGTCTTCGGCGCCGTGCTCGACCAGCACTCGCGCCTTGACGCTACCCGGCGCGGCGCGGGTTTCGGTGGCCAATGCGCCGTGGAAGCTGACCACGCCGTCCAGCGGCACGCCCTGGCGCGCCATGTCCAGGACTACCTTGCCGCCAAAGCAGTAGCCGACCGCACCCAGCTTGTCGGTATCCGTCTGTGCCTGCTCCTTGAGCAGATCCAGGCCGGCGTTGAAGCGGCCCTTGGCTGCATCGGCGTCCTTCAGTGCGGCCTGCATGAAGCTCATGGCGTCCTTGGGGTGCTCTGTGTTCCTGCCCTCGCCATACATGTCGATGGCCAGGGCGCTGTAGCCCAGCTCGGCGAGGTCGCGGGCGCGTTGCTTGGCGTAGTCGTTAAGGCCCCACCATTCATGCACCACCACGATGCCGGGGCGCTTGCCCTCGATGGCATCGTCGTAGGCGTAGTAACCGATCATCTTGGTGCCGTCGGCAGCGGTGTAGGGGATTTCCTGCGTCTGTACCGCGGCATTGGCGGTGACGCTGGCAGCCATGAGCAGGCCGAGCAGGCAATGGCGCATCGTGAGGTCTCCTTGACTGGCATTAGTGGGATAGAGGCATTCGAGCAAGCATAGCGGCTGTTCGACCGTACGCGCAGCGTGAGGGTTCGTCTGGCGGCATGCCGGACCGGAAAACGAAAAAGCCCCGCCAGGACGGCAGGGCTTTTCGTCGACCATGGTTGGGGTCAGCCGCCCAGGTAGGCGTCGCGTACCTTCGGATCGGTCAGCAGGTCCTCACCACTTCCCTGCATGACGATATGGCCGTTCTCCAGCACATAGCCGCGATCGGCCAGCTTGAGCGCCTGGTTGGCGTTCTGCTCGACCAGGAACACGGTCACGCCGTCTTCGCGCAACTGCTCGATGATCTCGAAGATCTGCTGGATGATGATCGGCGCCAGGCCCAGCGACGGCTCGTCGAGCAGCAGCAGCTTGGGCTTGCTCATCAGTGCGCGGGCGATGGCGAGCATCTGCTGTTCACCACCGGACATGGTGCCGCCGCGCTGCTGATAACGCTCCTTCAGCCGCGGGAACAGGCCGAGCACCTTGTCCAGCTGCTCCTGGAAGTCCGTCTTGCCGGTGAAGAAGCCCCCCATGGAGAGATTCTCCTCCACCGTCAGGCGCGAGAAGATCCGCCGACCCTCGGGCACCACGGCGATGGCCTTGCGCATGATGTCGCAGGTCTGCTGGCCGACCAGCTCTTCACCCTGGAAGCGAATGCTGCCGCTGGCCGCCTGCGGTGTGCCGCAGAGGGTCATCAGCAGGGTCGATTTGCCGGCACCGTTGGCGCCGATCAGGGTGACGATTTCGCCCTGTTGTACCTGCACGTTGATGCCGTGCAGGGCCTGGATCTTGCCGTAGAAGGTCGAGACGTTTTCGAAAGTCAGCATGCTCACGCCTCCCCCAGATAGGCTTTGATCACGTCAGGGTTGTTGCGCACCTGCTCGGGCGAGCCGTTGGCCAGTGGGGTGCCCTGGTTGATCACGTAGATGTGGTCGGAAATGCTCATGACCAGCTTCATGTCGTGCTCGATCAGCAGCACGGTGACACCGTGTTCATCACGCAGCAGGGCGATCAGCGCCTTGAGGTCCTCGGTCTCCTTCGGGTTCAGGCCGGCCGCCGGCTCGTCCAGCATGAGAATGCGCGGACGCGTCATCATGCAGCGGGCGATTTCCAGGCGACGCTGCTGACCGTAGGCGAGGGTGCCCGCCGGGCGGTTGGCGATGTCGGTGAGGTTCACCTGTTCCAGCCAGTGGGCGGCGAAGTCCATGGCCTCGCGTTCGCTCTGACGGAACGCCGGCGTCTTCAGCAGACCGGCGAGAAAGTTGGTGTTCAGGTGTCGGTGTTGCGCTACCAGCAGGTTCTCCACCGCCGTCATGTCCTTGAACAGGCGGACATTCTGGAAAGTGCGTACCACGCCCTGACGGGCGATCTTGTGGCCGGGCAGGCCGTGGATCGGCGTGCCGTCGAGCAGGATTTCGCCGGCGGTCGGCTGGTAGAAGCCGGTCAGGCAGTTGAATACGGTGGTCTTGCCGGCGCCGTTGGGGCCGATCATCGAAACCACCTGCTTGTCGTGTACGGTCAGCGCCACCTCGTTGACGGCCAGCAGGCCGCCGAAGCGCATGGTCAGGCCGCGTACTTCCAGGATCGGGCGGCTCATTGCTTCAGCTCCAGGTGCGGGCGTTGCATCGGCAGCAGGCCTTGCGGACGCCAGATCATCATCAGCACCATCAGGGCGCCGAACATCAACATGCGGTATTCGCTGAACTCGCGCATCAGCTCGGGCAGCAGGATCATCACGATGGCTGCGAGAATCACGCCGAGCTGCGAGCCCATGCCACCCAGCACGACGATGGCGAGAATGATCGCCGACTCGATAAAGGTGAATGACTCCGGCGAGACCAGCCCCTGGCGTGCAGCGAAGAAGCTGCCGGCGAACCCGGCGAAGGTGGCGCCGAGGGTGAACGCGGAAAGCTTGATCACCGTGGGGTTCATGCCGAGTGCGCGGCAGGCGATCTCGTCTTCGCGCAGGGCTTCCCAGGCGCGGCCGATCGGCATGCGCAGCAGCCGGTTGATCACGAACAGGGTCAGCAGTACCAGCAGCAGGGCGATCAGGTAGAGGAAGATCACCTTGTTCACCGAGTTGTAGGCGATGCCGAAGTACTCGTGGAAGGTCTGCATGCCCTCCGCGGCGCGGCGGTCGAACGACAGGCCGAAGAAGGTCGGTTTGTCGATGCCGCTGATGCCGTTGGGGCCGCCGGTGATGCTGGTCATGTTACGCAGCAGGATGCGGATGATCTCGCCGAACCCCAGCGTCACGATGGCCAGGTAGTCACCGCGTAGACGCAGTACCGGGAAGCCGAGCAGGAAGCCGAACAGTGCGGCCATCGCTCCGGCGATTGGCAGCGCGGTCCAGAAGCCGACCCCGTAGTAGTGCGACAGCAACGCATAGGTGTAGGCGCCCACGGCGTAGAAACCGACGTAACCCAGGTCCAGCAGGCCTGCCAGCCCGACCACGATGTTCAGGCCGAGGCCGAGCATCACGTAGATAAGGATCAGCGTGGCGATGTCCACGGCGCCGCGCGAGCCGTAGAACGGCCAGACCAGCGCAACCAGCACCAGCGCCAGGATGATCCAGCGTTGGGTCGAGGGCAGGGTGAGGAAGTTGCCAGCACCGGCTGGCACGCTCGGCAGGCTCGGGCTGGCGGCCCAGCCGGCGGCCAGATGCGTGCGGAACAGTTGCCAGACGAACATGGCCACCGCGCAGGCGGCGATGATCCAGAAGGTGCCGGCTTCGGCGCCATGCACCTCGACGCGGATACCGACGGTGGTGAGCTTCAGGCCGAACACCGGCACCGCCACGGCGATGACCAGCAGGGCGCTGAAGAAAGCGATACGCAGATTGCCGGTCATACCTTTTCCACCTCCGGGCGGCCGAGGATGCCGGTGGGGCGGAACAGCAGCACGAGCACGAGCAGGCTGAAGGCCACGACGTCCTTGTACTGATCGCCGAAGATGTCGGCACCGAAGGCTTCGGCGACGCCCAGCACCAGGCCGCCGAGCATGGCGCCCGGAATGCTGCCGATGCCGCCGAGCACTGCGGCAGTGAATGCCTTGATGCCGGCGAGGAAGCCGATGTGCGGGTTGATCACGCCGTACTGCATGCTGATCAGCACCGCCGCGATGGCAGCCAGCGCTGCACCGATGACGAAGGTCAGCGCGATGATGCCGTTGGTGTTGATGCCCAGCAGGTTGGCCATCTTCAGGTCCTCGGCGCAGGCGCGGCAGGCACGGCCCAGGCGGGAGCGGGAGATGAACAGCGTGAGGCCGTACATGGCGACGAAGGTGACCACGAAGATCAGGATCTGCATGTAGGAGATCACCACACCATTCATGGTGCTTTCACCGATGACCAGGTTGCCCGGCATCAGGTTGGGGATCGCCTTGTCCTTGGAGTCCTGGGCCAGCAGCACGACGTTCTGCAGGAAGATGGACATGCCGATGGCGGAGATCAGCGGGATCAGGCGGTTACTGCCACGTAGCGGGCGGTAGGCCACCCGTTCGATGCTGTAACCGTAGGCACTGGTGACAATCATGGCGGTGACGAAGGCGCCGATCATCAAGATAGGCAAGGCATCCAGGCCCATCATGGACAGGCCGACAATGGCGATGAAAGCGACATACGAGCCGATCATGTACACCTCGCCGTGGGCGAAGTTGATCATGCCGATGATGCCGTACACCATCGTGTAACCGATGGCGATCAGCGCGTAGGTGCTGCCAACGGTCAGCCCGTTGATCAGCTGTTGTAGGTAGTGGTAAAGCTCAGGCATCACTGCTCTCCCGAAGTCCCTGCAATTCCATCCGGTCTGGCTGCGCTGCCCACTTCGAACACACCGCACACCCTGGCGCGGCGCCACTGCGGTACGGCACCCTGCGGATCACGCATGGCGTCGGTTCGAGGCGGGCCTGCTGTTCAGGCCGCTCGTTGGATTACAGGTATGGCAAGGCGGCCCGGTGCTTGTGGCAGGGCCGCCCGCTAAAACAAAGCCCACAAGCGAGTGTGGGCTTTGCCAGGCTGATGAAAGTTACTTGGCTTCGGTCTTGGTGCCGTCCTGGTGCCATTCGTAGACGACGAAGTTGAAGTCCTTCAGGTCGCCCTTTTCATCGAACGCGAGGTTGCCGGTGGGAGTGTCGAAGGTGTTGCTGCGCAGCGCTTCGGCGACCTTGTCGGTGTCGGTGCTGCCAGCCTTCTCGATGCCTTCTGCGATGACCTGAACCGCGGCGTAGGCGGGGAACACGAACGGGCCGCTCGGGTCCTGCTTCTTGGCCTTGAAGGCATCAACCAGTTCCTTGTTGCGCGGATCCTGGTCGAAGGACTTCGGCAGCGTCACGTACATGCCTTCGGAGGCCGGGCCGGCGATGGCGGAGATTTCCGAGTTGCCGACGCCTTCCGGACCCATGAAGCGCACGTTCAGACCTTTTTCCTTGGACTGACGCAGCAGCAGGCCCAGCTCCGGGTGGTAGCCGCCGTAGTAGACGAAGTCGACGCCTTCGCGCTTGAGCTTGGCGATCAGCGAGGAGAAGTCCTTGTCACCGGCATTGATGCCTTCGAACAGGCCGACCTTGATGTTCTTGCTTTCAAGGGTCTGCTTGACGGCCGTGGCGATGCCTTCGCCGTACTGCTGCTTGTCGTGGATGACGGCGACGTTCTTCGGCTTGACGTGATCGGCAATGAAGTTGCCGGCGGTCGGACCCTGCAGGCTGTCCAGGCCGATGGTGCGGAAGATCAGCTCGTAACCGCGGGAGGTGATGTCCGGGCTGGTGGACGCCGCGGTGATCATCAGGATGCCTTCGTCCTCGTAGATATCGGACGCCGGCTGAGTGGAGCTGGAGCAGAGGTGGCCAACGACGAACTTGACGTTGTCATTGACGATCTTGTTGGCCACCGCCACGGCCTGTTTCGGATCGCAGGCATCGTCGTAGCGAACGCCTTGCAGTTGCGCGCCGTTCACCCCGCCGGCCTTGTTGATCTGCTCGATGGCCATTTCGGCCCCGATGAACTGCATGTCCCCGTACTGCGCCACCGGCCCGGTTACCGGCCCTGCCAATCCGATGCGGATCGTGTCGGCGGCCAGGCTGTAGCTGGCTGCGCCGGTCAGTGCCATTGCCAGGAAAATTTTCGAAAGACGCTGGTTGGTCTTCATAAGTGCTCCACTTGCATCGTTATTGTTTGAATCCTGCGGGCCGGAGTGCCGTTAAGAGGCGAACATCCCGAAACGCTCCGGCAACTGTACCGGCACAGTGTAGAAGTGTCTCCTCCGTTTGCACAGCCGGCAGATTCAACCGTTTGATGGGAATCGGGGCGCGGGTATCATGGCGCCTTTTTCGTTACGGACGAGTCCCATGGCCGACGACGCAAGCACTCTTTATGCCAAGCTGTTGGGCGAAACCGCAGCGATCACCTGGCAGGAACTGCAGCCTTTCTTCGCCCGCGGCGCGTTGCTGCAGGTGGCTGGCGAGGCCGATCTGGTCGAGGTAGCGGTGGCGGTAGCCGAGGACGATCAGGCCAAGGTGGCCGCCTGGCTGACCGGCGGCCAGCTGGCGAAGATGCCTGCCGAGCAGGCGCAGGACTGGCTGGAGCGTGACCCCGACCTGTGGGCCGTGGTCGTGGCGCCCTGGGTGCTGGTGCAGGAACGCGTAGCGAAGCCGGCGCTGCACTGAAACGGGGCGGGCGTGACGCTGACGCCGCCCTCAGCCTCTCACCCAGCGCTGCCGCGCCCAGGCGCTCAGGCTGTCCACCGCCAGCACCATCGCCAGCATGGCGAGGATCACCGTCGAGGCCTGAGCTTCCTGGAACAGGCTGAGACTCATGTAGAGCATCTGGCCTAGGCCACCGGCGCCGACGAAGCCGAGCACACTGGCCATGCGGATATTGTTCTCCCAGCGATACAGCGTGTAGGCCACCAGCTGCGGCCACAAAGTCGGCAGGGTGCCGTAGCAGAACGCGGCGACCCGGCCGCTGCCGGCCAGGCGCAGGGCGTCGGCGGGCTGCGGCGGGGTGTTCTCCAGCGCCTCGGCGAACAGGCGGCCCAGCACACCGGCAGTATGCAGCGCCAGCGCCAGGGTCCCGGCATTCGGGCCTAGGCCGGCGGCGAGCACCATCAGTGCCGCCCACACCAGTTCCGGAATTGCCCGCAGTGCATTGAGCAACAGGCGCGACGCCGCTTGCGCGAGCAAACCGAAGCGCCCCGCCGCCGGTAGCGCCAGCAGCAGGCCGAGCAGCGCGGCGAGCAGGGTGCCAATGGCCGACATGGCCAGGGTTTCCAGCGTGCCGTGAGCGATCGCCCGCAGATGATTGGCCGACAGGTCCGGGGTCATGAAGCCCGACGCGTAGGCAGCCATCTGGGTCAGGCCGTCGCGGCTGAGCAGCGCGGCGCTGTCCAGCTGCAGGAAGGCGAACGCCGCCATCACGGCGCCGAGCAGACCCAGCGGGATGAGCAGGCGCGACAGCAACCTCATGCGAACCTCCAGCGCAGCAGACGGCTGAGCAGGTCCGCCAGCAGCACCAGCGCCAGGAAGGTCAGCAGCATGCTCGCCACTTCGCCGCCGGCGAACATGCGCATCGACAGATCCATCTGCTGACCCAGCCCGCCAGCGCCGACGAAGCCCATCACCACCGATGCACGAATCGCGCATTCCCAGCGGTATACGCTGTAGGACAGCATTTCTCCGGTGGCCTGTGGCAGCACGCCGTAGAAAAACGCCTGCAGCCGTGAGGCGCCGCTGCCGAGCAGGGCGCGGGCCGGCAACGGGTCGACCGATTCGAAGATCTCCGCATAGACCTTGCCCAGCATGCCGGCGTAAGTGATGGCGATGGCCAGCACGCCCGCGGTCGGGCCGAGGCCAACGGCGCGAACGAACAGCAGCGCCCAGACGATCTCCGGAATGCTGCGCAGCACGATCAGCAGGCCGCGTACCGGCCAGCGCAGGGCGTGGGTCCACCAGGCCGGGCGGCCGCCTCGGCTGAGTGCCGAGAGCGACAGCGCGCGAGTGGCGAGAAGGGCGCAGGGAATGGCGATGGCCAGCGCGAGGGTCATGCCGGCGGTGGCGATGGCCAGGGTTTCCAGCGTCGCCTGCCAGAGCAGGGCAAGGAAGTCTCCGCCATGCTCCGGCGGCCAGAAGGCCGAAACGAAGCTGCCCATGGTGTCGGCGTTGCTGCCGTCGAACAGCACGCCAATGTCCAGCTCGCTCAACCGCAGGCCCGGCCAGAGCAGCGCCACGGCCAGCAGCGTCAGCAGCAGGCGGGAGGTGGCGGCAGGGTCATGGCGAACGAGCGCGGGGTTCAGCATCGTGGAATGTTCAGCTGCACGCGAGGCGCTGGCGCCGATGCCGGCGTGTGTTCGAGCTGCTCGTTGGCGTACAGCGCAGCCAGCTCGCCCGGGCCGATTTCGGCGGACGGTTTGTCGAACAGGATGCGCCCGTCCCGCACACCGATGATGCGCGGGAAGTGCTCCAGCGCCAGCTCCACCGCGTGCAGGCTGGCCAGCAGGGTGGCGTTGCGCCGCTGTGCCTCGCGGTTGAGCAGGCCTAGCGTGTGGCTGGCCAGCACCGGGTCCATTGCCGAAACGGGTTCGTCGGCGAGGATCAGGTCCGCGCCCTGGTAGAGCATGCGGGCGATACCGACGCGCTGCAGCTGACCGCCGGAGAGCTGATCGCAGCGCATGTACAGCTTGTCCGCCAGGTCCAGGCGACCGAGTGCGTCGACAGCGCCCTGGCGATCCAGTGGGTAGATCAGGCTGAGCAGGCTTTTCGCCAGCGACCACTGGCCGAGACGACCGGCCAGCACCGCGGTGATGACGCGTTGCCGAGGTGGCAGCGGCGGCGCCTGGTGGATCAGGCCGATGCGCGTGCGCAGGCGTTGGCGAGCTCCGGCGGAGAGCGACCAGGGACGTTGTCCGAGCAGCTCGACTTCGCCGCCGTCAGGCTTGAGCGCCGTGGCCAGCAATCGCAGCAGGGTGGTCTTGCCAGCACCGGACGGGCCGATGATGGCAACGCGCTCGCCGGGTGCGACCTGCAGGTCGATGCCCTGCAACGCCACCTGGCCGCCGGCGTGGGTATGGTCCACGCCGGCGAGCTTCAGCGCCGGGCCCTGCATGCCGACGTGGCCCGGTATCTGCTCGGTTTGCAGGCTGTTCATGGGCGACGCAGCGATGGCGTCACTTGAGCAGGCCGGCTGCGCGCGCGGCTTCCTCGATGCCGGCATAATTCTCCGGCTTGGTCTCGATGAAGCGGCTGGCGGCCTGCAGATCGAGGATCGCCTTGTGCTCCGGGTTAGCCGGATCGAGGGCGAGGAACGCTGCCTTGATCTTCTCGACCAGCGCCGGATCGAGGTTGCCACGCACCGTCCAGTTGTAGTCGTAGTAGGGCGGGGTGGTGGAGATCACTCGCACCTTAGCGGTATCGACCTTGCCGGCCGCGACCAGCTTGTCCCAGACCGAGGCGTTGAGCACGCCGGCGTCGGCCTTGCCGGCTTCGACCCAGGCCGCAGTGGCGTCATGGGCGCCGGAGTAGGCTATGCGCTTGAAGTACTGCTCCGGCTCGATGCCGTCCTTGAGCATGAAGTAGCGCGGCATCAGGCTGCCGGAGGTGGAGGACACCGAGCCGAACGCGAAGGTCTTGCCTTTCAGGTCGGCCAGCGACTTGACCTCAGGGTCGGCGGTGATGAACTTGCTGGTGAACTGCTCGTCCTGCTCGCGCTGCACCAGCGGGATCGCATCGCCGGTCTTCAGGCGCGTCTGCACGAAGGTAAAACCGCCGAGCCAGGCGAGATCGAGGCGGTCGGATGCCAGGGACTCGACGACCGCGGCGTAATCCGACACCGGGGTGAATTTCACCGGCATGCCCAGCTGCTGTTCCAGATATTCGCCCAGCGGCTTGAACTTGCGGATCAGCTCGGTCGGGGCTTCGTCAGGAATGGCAGAAACCCGCAGGGTTTCGGCGGCATGGGTAGTGGCAATGGACAAGGACAGGGCAAGGCCGGCGACGGCTGCCAGGGAGCGCTTCAGCATTGAGGGTTCTCCGGTTCAATAGCGGAAAAAGCGCGCGGATTATAGAGCCTGGCGGCCACCGGGAGCCAAGCGAAAAGCTGAACGACTTCAAAACCGGCCATCGCCCTGGCTGGACCGCTGGCGAAATATCCTGCAACACGACGAACTTTTTTCAGGCGCCAAACCTAAGGGTTCTGTAGTGGCCGAATATCAGCAATGTGCCACCCCGCAGGGCGAAGGAAACGAATGTGATGTGCGATGAGAAGCGTCAGTCGACCATGGTTTGGGCGGATGGCCACTCCTTCAGGGAGGTGGCCAGAATTCGGGAGCAGCCGGTCGAATCCAAGGACGATCCTGGCATGGCGTTTGGCGAAAAGATGTTCACCCAGGCGCGTCTGGCGGCGTTCGTGCTCGGCCCGCTGCTGATCGATCTGCCACAAGGCTAGGGCGTCGCAAGACGATCCGGCCAAACGCCGCGGCAAGCGCTCAGCGCGAGCCGCGGCGTGATCACTCAGACGCCGCTGAACAGTACCAGCAGCACGGCGCCGAGAATCAGGCGATAGATCACGAACGGCAACATGCCGACACGCTCCAGCAGTTTGAGGAAAAAGTGGATGCACAGGTAGGCGCTGATCGCCGACAGCACCACCCCCAGCCCCATTGCCGTCCAGTCCACGGCTACCTCGCCTTCCACCAGATCGAGCGTGCTCAAGCCGCTGGCAAGCACGATGATCGGGATCGACAGCAAAAACGAGAAGCGCGCCGCGCCGGAGCGCGACAGTCCCAGCAGCAGGCCGGCCGTCATGGTGACGCCTGAGCGCGAGGTGCCGGGAATCAGTGCCAGTGCTTGTGCACAGCCGATCAGCAGAATGTCTTTCCAGCTCAGGCTGTGCTCATCGCGCGGTTGCGGGGTACGCCGGCTGACCACGTCGGACCACCACAGCAGCAGGCCGAAGCCGATGGTTGCCCAGGCGATCACCAGCGGCGAACGCATCTGCTCCTCGATGAATCCCTTGAAAAGCAGCCCGGCGATGCCCGCCGGGATCGTGCCGAGAATGACGGCCCAGGCCAGCCGGCTGTCACCGACACGCTCGCGGCGGGCAAGGGATGCGAACCAGTCGCGGGTCATGCCGAACACTTCCTGGCGGAAGTACCAGACCACGGCGGCGAGCGTGCCCAGGTGCACGGCTACGTCGAATGCCAGCCCCTGGTCGTCCCAGCCCACCAGGTGCGGGAAGAGGATCAGGTGAGCGGAGCTCGATACCGGCAAGAACTCGGTAAGCCCCTGCACGATGGCCAGGACGATGATCTGAATTAAATCCATTGCGTGTTTCCTGCGATGTCTTCTGATGCACGATGAGCACGTGCGATGAGCGGATGGTCTGCGCGAGGCGATGCCTCGGGGCCTCCTTCAGAGGCGCTTGAAGGCGGATCGTTCCGGTTGGTCGGGCAAAATGCTGGATTGCGTTTGATGACATTGTGACATTGCGCGGTCGCATGGGGCGGCGCTGCTGCGCCTCGCGCCATGGCCGGATACGCCGGGGCGGGGCTAGAATCGGCCATTCGTTCACCAAGGAGCCGTCTCATGTCCGATCTGCCAACCATTGCCTTCGCCGGGATCGGCCTGATGGGCCTGCCGATGTGTCGACGCCTGCTGGCGGCCGGATATCGTCTGGTGGTGTGGAATCGCTCGTCGGAGAAGTGCCAGCCACTGGTCGATCTGGGCGCCAGGGCCGTGGCGACCCCCGCCGAGCTGTGCGCCGAGGCCGATGTCGTGCTGCTTTGCCTGGCGGACACCGCCGCCGTGCGCGAGGTGCTGTTCGGCAAGGGGGGCGTCGCCGAGGGCGGCAAGGCCGGCAAACTGCTGGTCGACCATTCCAGCCTGGAACCCACCGCGACCCGGGATATGGCGGCAGAGCTGGAGTTTCGCTGTGGCATGCGCTGGGTCGATGCACCGGTCTCCGGCGGCACCGCGGGTGCCGAGGCGGGCACGCTGGCGATCATGGCCGGCGGCCGTGCCGAGGATGTCGAGCGGGTGCGGCCGATTCTGATGAACCTCGGCCAGCGTCTGACCCACATGGGCGAGGTGGGCGCCGGGCAGGTGACCAAGGTCTGCAACCAGATGATCGTCGCCTGCAACGCCCTGGTGATCGCCGAGGTGGTGGCGCTGGCCGAGCGCGCCGGGGTCGATGCCAGCCTGCTGGCGCCGGCACTGGCGGGCGGTTTCGCTGACTCCAGACCGCTGCAGATCCTCGCTCCGCAGATGGCAGCGAGTGAGTTCGAGCCGGTGAAATGGCACGTGCGCACCTTGCTCAAGGATCTCGACACCGCAGTGAAACTGTCTCGTGAGCAGGGCTCGGCGACGCCCTTGAGCGGTTTGGCCGCGCAGTTGATGCGCCTGCACGGCAGCCAGGGCAACCTGGAACGCGATCCGGCAACTCTGGTGCAGATGTACCGGGCGGGCGACCAGTGAAGATCGCGGCCAATCTTTCGCTGCTGTTCACCGAACTGCCGCTGATCGAGCGCATCCTCGCCGCCCGCGTCGCCGGCTTCGATGGTGTGGAGATCCAGTTCCCCTACGAAGTCCCGGCCATCCGGCTGAAGGACCAGCTCGAGCGCGCCGGCCTGCCGCTGGTGCTGATCAACCTGCCGGCCGGCGACCTGATGCAGGGCGGCCCCGGGCTGGCGGCGGTACCGGAGCAGCAGGACGCCTTTGATGCCGCCCTGCAGGAGGCGCTGAACTACGCGCTCATGGTGCGCCCGGCCTGCGTCAACGTGCTGCCGGGGCGCCTGGCCGAGGGTGTCGAACGCGAACTGGCGCTGGAGACCCTGGAGCGCAACCTGTGGAAGACCGCCGATGCCTTCGAGCTGCTCGGCATCCGCGTGCTCTGCGAGGCGATCAACCCGCTGGACATGCCGGGATTTCTGATCAACAGCGCGGCCGACCTGCGTGCGCTGCTGGAGCGGGTCGAGCACCCCAACTGCATGGCGCAGCTGGACTTCTACCATATGGCCCGTCAGGGGCTGGACCTGCCGGACTGCATCGCCCGGCTGGCCGGGCGCATCGGTCATGTGCAGTTTGCCGATAGCCCCGGGCGCGGCGCGCCCGGTACCGGCGAGGTGGACTTCCCGGCGGCGCTGCAGGCGCTGCAGGCTGGCGGCTACCAGGGCTGGCTGGGCGCCGAATACAAGCCGGGCGAGCAGGGCAGCGAGGCCAGCCTCGGCTGGCTCGCCGAATGGCGCGCCCGCTGAACCATCGCGCGGCATAAGCGAGGCTGATGTTCGGAGACAGGAGCAGGCACAGACTCTAGAGTCATGGTCGAGTCCCGGCTGGTCTGCGGCCGGAATATAAGAACAATCGAGACCGACGTCATGCAGCCTTCCACCCAAGCTTCCAACGCCTGGCGCGTGCTGTTTCTGCTGTTTCTGGCGAATCTGTTCAACTTCTTCGATCGCACCATCCCGGCCATCATCGCCGAGCCGATCCGGCTGGAGTGGAGCCTCAACGACTTCCAGCTCGGCCTGATCGGCACCGCCTTCACCATCGTCTACGCCATTGCCGGCCTGCCGCTGGGGCGCATGGCCGACCTCGGCTCGCGGCGCAAGATCATGGGCTGGGGGCTCACGGCCTGGAGCGGCCTGACGGCTATCAACGGGCTGGCCTGGAACTTCTGGAGCTTCCTGCTGATTCGCATGGGCATCGGTATCGGCGAGGCCAGCTACGCGCCGGCAGCCAACTCGCTGATCGGCGACCTGTTTCCGGCGCACAAGCGGGCCCGGGCCATGGGCATCTTCATGCTGGGCCTGCCGCTGGGGCTGCTGCTGGCCTTCTTCACCATCGGTTCCATGGTCGAGTTCTTCGGCAGCTGGCGTGCGCCCTTTTTCATCGCCGCGGTGCCCGGGCTGGTGCTGGCGGTGTTCATCTTCCTGATCCGCGAGCCCACGCGCGGCGCGGCCGAGACCGTCAAGGTCTCGCAGGAACCCGTGCAGCAGCCGATCCGCAAGGTGCTGTCGATCCGCACCTTCTGGTGGCTGGTAATGGCCGGGCTGGCATTCAACTTCGCCACCTACGCCTGCAACGCTTTCATGGTGCCGTTGCTGATGCGCTATCACGGGGTTTCGCTGGTCAATGCCTCGGTCGCCACCGGTGTGATCGTCGGCCTGACCGGCCTGATCGGCCTCACCTTGGGCGGCTGGGTCGCCGATCGCATCCATCAGCGCTTCGCCCGCGGCCGGCTGATGTTCGCCGCGGTGAGCATGCTGATCGCCACGCTCGCGACCGGCTACGCGCTGCTCGCCGGGCGGATCGACGTGGGCCTGTTCGTTGCGGTCTTCAGCATCGGCTGGCTGTTCTCCTACAACTTCTATACCTGCGTCTACACCGCGATCCAGGACGTGGTCGAGCCGCGCCTGCGGGCCACGGCCATGGCGCTGTTCTTTGCCGGCTTGTACCTGCTCGGTGGTGGCATGGGCACGGTGGTGGTGGGGCTGCTCTCGGACCATTTCGCCGAAGCGGCGATGCTGGCGGCAGGGGCTGGCGAAATGGCCGAGGCGTTCCGCGCCGAAGGGCTGCACGGCGCGATGTACCTGATTCCGGCGTCGCTGCTGCTGACCATGGTGTTCCTGTTCCAGGCTTCACGGACCTTCTGTGCCGATGCCAAGCGCATGACGGCCGGAATGACTGCCGGGGCGCCTGGTGCGGAGGCGGTGCCTGCCTGACAGGGCGTTGCGTCATGGGGTTTGTGCCCGGACCAGTGATGGCCGGGCATTTTTTTTGCGGGCTGAACCCTTGGCTGCGGCAGCCGACGATAGGCCTGCAAGCGGGTGCTACCTCCATTACACTGCGCGGCCGTTTTTTCTGTACCCGCGGACCACACCATGTTCAACGCTTCACCTGCCCGCGCCTGCGGCATCGATTTCGGCACCTCCAATTCCACGGTCGGCTGGTGGCGGCCGGATGTCGATCCACTGATCGCACTGGAAGGTGACCAGCCGACGCTGCCCTCGGTGGTGTTCTTCAATCTGGAAGAGCGCCGCCCGGTCTACGGTCGCCAGGCGCTGGACGAGTACCTCGAAGGCTACGAGGGCCGACTGATGCGCTCGCTCAAGAGCCTGCTTGGCTCCAAGCTGCTGAAGAGCGAAACCACCGTGCTGGGCAGCGCCATGCCGTTCAAGGATATCCTCGGGCTGTTTCTCGGCACCCTCAAACAGCGGGCAGAAGCCGCGGCGGGCCGACCTTTCGAGGAGGTCGTGCTGGGCCGGCCGGTGTTCTTCGTCGACGATGATCCGCAGGCCGACCGCGAGGCGTCCGAGACCCTGGCGGGGGCTGCGCGCAAGATCGGCTTCGGCGAGGTGTCCTTCCAGTACGAGCCGATCGCCGCGGCCTTCGACTACGAGTCGCGCATCGAGCGAGAGGAGCGCGTGCTGATCGTGGATATCGGCGGCGGTACCTCCGACTTCTCGCTGGTGCGCCTGTCGCCCGAGCGCCGTGCGGTGGACGACCGGCAGGCGGACATCCTCGCGACAGGCGGCGTGCATATCGGCGGCACCGACTTCGACAAGCAGCTCAGCCTGCACGGGGTGATGCCGCTGTTCGGCTATGGCAGCCGGATGAAAAGCGATGCACCGATGCCCACCAGCACCCACCTCAACCTCGCCACCTGGCACACCATCAACGCGGTCTACGCCCCGGCGTCGCAGCGCGCGCTGCAGAGCATGCGCTACGACATCGTCGATCCCACCGGCATCGATCGGCTGTTCCGCCTGATCGAGCAGCGCGCCGGCCACTGGCTGGCGATGCAGGTGGAGCAGGGCAAGATCGAGCTGACCGAGCAGCAGCGCTTCGCCATCGATTTTCAGCGCATCGAGCCGGATCTGCGGGTCGAGCTGAGCCGGCAGGGCTTCGAGAGCGCCATCGCCGCGCTGCTCGAACGCATCGGTGCCAGCATCAAGCAGCTGCTGGCCGATGCCGGGGTGCGTGCCGAGGAGGTCGACACGGTGTTCTTCACCGGCGGTTCCAGTGCCATTCCCGCATTGCGCGACAGCGTCGCCGGGTTGCTGCCGCGGGCGCGCCATGTCGAGGGCAACCGCTTCGGCAGCATCGGCAGCGGGTTGGCCATCGAGGCGCGCAAGCGCTACGGTTGAGCCGGGCCGCAACGTCATTCGCTGACACAAAAACTTCACACTGACGGGTCAACGTCGGGTGCAGGCTGCGGGTCCCATTAACGGTGCTCAAGCGGAGCGTCTTCATGGAGAGCAATTCGATGGCCTATCGCATCCGACCTACTCGCAACGCCGCCAAGGAAGTGCGCAAGGCCGCCCTGCAGCGCATCGACAAGGCGATCCAGGCGCTTACGGTCGAGGCGGATGAGCGCGCGGAAGGGGTGCATCAGGCGCGCAAGCGCTTCAAGGAACTGCGAGCCCTGTTGCGGCTGGTACGCGAGCCGCTCGGTGCACGTTTCAAGCTCGACAACCGGCGGCTGCGCGACGTGGGGCGGCGCCTGGCCGAGTCCCGCGATGCCGCGGCGATGCTGGAAAGCTGGGACGCCCTGGCCCGGGCCAACCAGCCACTGTTCGTCAGCGACGCGTTCCGCCAGATTCGCCTGCAACTGCAGCAGCGCGCCGCGCCGGATGGCGAGGTGCACGCGGATTTCGACGCGGAGCTGGCCGAAGTGCTGGGTGAGTTGCGTGCGCTGACCCAGGAAATGCAGCACTGGAAGCTGTCCGGCAAGGGCTTCGGGCTGCTCGCCAACGGGTTGCGCCGCACCTACAGCGACGGCGTGCGGGATCTGGCGCGGGCGGAACGGGATGCTTCGGACGAGCTGCTGCACGAGTGGCGCAAGCGGGTGAAGGATCATTGGTATCACTGCCAGCTGCTTTCGCCGTGCTGGCCGGACGCGCTGGAAAGCCGCGCCGATCAGCTCAAGCAGGTCGCCGATGCCCTGGGCGATGACCATGACCTGGCGATGATGGCCCAGCTAATGGGGCGCGAGCCCGATCTGTTCGGCGCGCCGGAGACTCGAGAACAGTTGCAGCGTTGTATCCAGCAGCGCCGCGAGCAGCTGCAGCAACGAGCGCTGCGCCTTGGCCGGCGGCTCTACGCCGAGGGGCCGAAGGCGCTGGTCACCCGAATGGCGGCCTACTGGTGCATCGCCCGGGCGGAGCGCGGTTAGCTTCGCACGTGGCCCTGGGGGCGGGCCTCAGCCCGCCGGTCAGGGCCGGAACGCGCCAGCTTATCCGGCAACCAGTACGCGTATCGCTTCCAGGCGCAGGGCGGCCTTTTCCAGTGCCGCCAGACCGTCCTCGCGTTGCTGGCGCAGCGCTTCGATTTCGCTGTCACGCACGCTCGGATTGACGGCCTGCAGGGCCACCAGTCGGGCAAGCTCTTCGTCCAACCCGGCCTTGAGCTTGCGCTGGGCTTCGGCGACGCGTTCGACATGGCGCGGCTTGATCTTGGCCTCGGCGGCGGCGATCTGCGTGGCCAGCACGTCGCGCTGGGCCTGGACGAACTTGTTGGCGCTGGCGCGTGGCACGCTTTCCAGCTGATCGTTGAGCGTGTCGAAGGCCACCTTGGCCGCCAGGTCGTTGCCGTTGCCGTCGAGCAGGCAGCGCAGCGCCAGCGGCGGCAGGAAGCGGCTCAGCTGCAGGGCGCGCGGCGCCACCACCTCGCTGACGAACAACAGTTCGAGGAGCACGGTGCCCGGCTTGAGCGCCTTGTTCTTGATCAGCGCCACCGCGGTGTTGCCCATGGATCCGGACAGCACTAGGTCCATGCCGCCCTGCACCATGGGATGTTCCCAGGTGAGGAATTGCATGTCTTCGCGGGCCAGCGCCTGTTCGCGGTCGTAGGTGATGGTCACGGCCTCGTCGTCGCCCAGCGGGAAACTGGCGTCCAGCATCTTTTCGCTGGGGCGCAGCACCAGGGCATTTTCCGAGTGGTCTTCACTGTCGATGCCGAACGCATCGAACAGCTGCTCCATGTAGATCGGCAGCGCGAACTGGTCGTCCTGCTCCTCGATGGCGTCTACCAGCGCCTTGCCCTGCTCGCCACCGCCGGAGTTGAGTTCCAGCAAACGGTCGCGGCCGGCATGCAGCTCGGCTTCCAGGCGCTCACGCTCGGCGCGGGCTTCGTCGATCAGGCCCTGGAAGGTGTCGTCATCGCCATCTTCCAGCAGCGGCAGCAGGCGCGGGCCGAACTGATGTTGCAGGGCATTGCCGGTCGGGCAGGTGGCCAGGAAGGCGTTCAGCGCTTCGTGGTACCACTTGAACAGGCGCTCCTGCGGGCTGGTTTCCAGATAGGGCACGTGCAGCTGGATAGTGTGCTGCTGGCCGATACGGTCGAGGCGGCCGATGCGCTGCTCGAGCAGGTCAGGATGAGCCGGCAGATCGAACAGCACCAAATGGTGGCTGAACTGGAAGTTGCGGCCTTCGCTGCCGATTTCCGAGCAGATCAGCACCCGCGCGCCGAACTCCTCGTCGGCGAAGTAGGCCGCGGCGCGGTCACGTTCGAGGATGCTCATGCCTTCGTGGAATACCGTGGCCGGGATGCCGGAGCGCACGCGCAGCGCGTCCTCCAGATCCAGCGCGGTCTCGGCGTGGGCGCAGATGACCAGCACCTTGTACTTCTTCAGCATCTTCAGGGTGTCGATCAGCCACTCGACACGCGGGTCGAACTGCCACCAGCGATTCTGCTCGTCGGCCGGTTCCTGCTGACTCTGGAAGGCGACTTCCGGATACAGCTCGGCGTGCTCGCCCAGCGGCAGCTCCATGTATTCGGCGGGGCAGGGCAGCGGGTAGGGGTGCAGCTGGCGCTCGGGAAAGCCCTGCACGGCGGCGCGCGTATTGCGGAACAGCAGGCGGCCGGTGCCGTGACGGTCGAGCAGCTCGCGGATCAGCCGACTGCTGGCCTCGATATCGCCATCAGTGGCGGCGGCGAGCAGGGCTTCGCCTTCGGCGCCGAGGAAATCATGGATGGTCTGATGAGCCTGCTGCGATAGACGACCCTCGTCGAGCAGTTCCTGCACGGCTTCGGCCACTGGCTGGTAGCTGGAGCTCTCGGCACGGAAGGCGTCGAGGTCGTGAAAGCGATTCGGGTCGAGCAGGCGCAGACGGGCGAAGTGGCTGTCCAGGCCCAGCTGTTCCGGGGTCGCGGTCAGCAGCAGCACGCCGGGGATCACTTCCGCCAGCTGTTCGACCAGCCGGTATTCGGCGCTGGCACTTTCCGGGTGCCAGACCAGATGGTGCGCCTCGTCCACCACCAGCAGGTCCCAGCCGGCGGCGAAGGCCGCATCCTGGGCGCGCTCGTCTTCCTTCAGCCACTCCAGCGACACCAGCGCCAGTTGGGTGTCTTCGAACGGGTTGCTGGCATCGCTCTCGATGAAGCGCTCGGCATCGAACAGCGCGACTTCCAGATTGAAGCGGCGACGCATTTCCACCAGCCATTGGTGCTGGAGGTTTTCCGGAACCAGGATCAGCACCCGGCTGGCACGGCCGGAGAGCAGCTGGCGATGGATGATCAGGCCGGCTTCGATGGTCTTGCCCAAACCTACCTCGTCGGCCAGCAGCACGCGGGGGGCGATGCGGTCGGCGACCTCCTTGGCAATGTGCAGCTGGTGCGCGATGGGCTGTGCACGCACGCCACCCAGGCCCCACAGCGAGGACTGCAACTGGGCGCTCTGGTGCTGCAGGGTGTGGTAACGCAGGCTGAACCAGGCCAGCGGGTCGATCTGGCCGGCGAAGAGGCGGTCGCTGGCCAGGCGGAACTGGATGAAGTTCGACAGCTGGGTTTCCGGCAGGGTGCGGGCTTCGTTCTGCGCGGTCAGGCCGTGATAGACCAGCAGGCCATCGACGTCATCGACCTCGCGCACGGTCATCTTCCAACCTTCGAAGTGGGTGATCTCGTCTCCCGGGACGAAGCGTACGCGGGTCAGTGGCGCACTGCGCGTCGCATACTGGCGGGTCTCGCCGGTCGCCGGGTAAAGCACGGTGAGCATCCGTCCATCCTGAGTGAGGATGGTTCCGAGGCCGAGTTCCGCCTCGCTGTCGCTGATCCAGCGTTGCCCCGGTAGATACTGCTGCGCCATGCTGCCTCCCGCTGTGAAAAAGCCGGCTATGGTAACGGAACGTCGCCGGGAGAGCGACGCCGATGGCGACTGCTCGACGCATGAAGTGTAGCGGTCCTGTTAAAGTTGACCGGTGCCGCGCCGACTCACAGGTAAGGAGGGCCATCAGCATGCTGCCACCCATTCCAACCGGCGTGATTCCGGTTGCCGCCCAGCAGGACGTGATCAAGCCACGCCCCGAGGTGGCGCCGGTGACACCCGTACAGGCGAGCTCCGACGAAAGCGCCGTCACGCTCGACCGCCGGCATCCGCAGGAGAGCGCGGAAATGCTGCGCGACGAACAACGGCGGCGGCAGCGTCGCGGCTATACCCCGGAGGAGCTGGCCAAGGGCGAGACCGACGAGCAGGATCAGGCCGCGCTCGAAGAACTGCCGCGCCAAGGGCTCTGGGTCGATGTCGAGGTCTGATGTGCCTGCGAGCGGCCCGCGCCATGTTCCATCGATCGAGCTGCCCGATGCAGCGCTGGACTACTCGGCGGACTGGCTCGACAGCGATACCGCCGATGCCTGGCTGCAGGAGCTGATCCTCGCCACGCCCTGGACGCAGCCGGAGATACGCCTCTACGGCCGCCAGGTCGCGGTGCCGCGCCTGGTGGCCTGGTACGGTGATTCGCAGGCAGCGTATCGCTATTCCGGCCTGCAGCATGAGCCGCTGGGCTGGACACCGCTGTTGCAGGAGGTCCGTCAGCGTCTGGAGCGCGAAACGGGGCATCGCTTCAATGGCGTGTTGCTCAACCTGTATCGCGACGGCGGCGATGCCATGGGCTGGCACAGTGACGACGAAGTCGAGCTGGGCCGCAATCCTGTCGTGGCATCGTTGAGCCTGGGAGCCGAGCGGCGCTTCGACCTGCGGCGCAAGGGCAGTGGACGGATTCAGCATTCGCTGCTTCTGGGACATGGTTCGTTGCTGGTCATGAGTGGCGCCACGCAGCATCATTGGCAACATCAGATCGCGCGGACCAGCAAGGTATCGCAGCCGCGTCTCAACCTGACCTTTCGCCTGATCCACCGAGACCAACCACATGAGCAGTGACGAGAACCTGATCGATTTCAGCGCCGAACGTGCCCGCCGCATTCACGACCTGAACGACAAGCGACTCGAGGAGATGCGCAAGACCTTCGAGCAGGTCCTGCCGCTTGGCAAGCCGAAGAAGAAGAAGGGCAAGAAGCCCTCGAAGAAACGCTGAACGGCACCCACTCCCGCCTATCTCCGTTTCATACCGTTTCGTTATTAGTACCCAATGCCGCTATTCGCGCTTCATGCGCTCGGCGGCGGAATCGCCCCCGTTTCCTTCCTGATACCCCCGTTTTCTTGACCTGGATCAGTCGTTGCGCGCGTCTGGGATCGGCATCTTGCGGCCATTGACGCGGGTCAATTTTTTCCCGGTCGCCCGGGTTTACCTTGAACCCATCGAACAGCGAATCAGGTTTCGGAGGTAGGTCTCATGTTTGTCGATAATGTGGTGCTCGCAGGGGTGGTCACGGTCGGCCTGATGGTCGCCTTCCTCGGAGGCTTCGGATATTTCATCTGGAAGGACGCGCACAAGAAGCGCTGAGTTCTTCCAGATTCAAAGAGCACGCAAGGCATTTAGGCGACCTATGGTCGCCTTTTTTTTGCGCGCGATTTATCGACGGGTCTGGGGCTGGACGAACACTGTCGTCGTGAATGCCGGAACCTCGAACATCCCATTGCTTACCGTTGCCTGGCGGTTGATCGGATCGACCGAGTCTTTGAGCACCGGATGCAACCGATAACCATCGGCGGCCGGCAGGCGAACCCGCTTGTCCGATGCATTGATCACCACCATTAAAGCGCTGTAGCGGCGGTCCAGGTCGCGCCCCTCGCGTGGATTATCCGCCAGGCTGAAGGCGATCACTCCAGGCAGCTGTTCAGGCCCGGTGTTGTGGAAATGCAGGCGCCGTTGCACCTCGCGGGCGCTCTCCAGCTGGAACAGCGGGCTGTCGCTGCGGATGCTCAGCAGCTCGAGAAAACGTCGTTTCGCCGCGACGATGTCGGCGCTGCCCGGTTTGGCCTGTGGATCGACGATGATCCTGCGAATCAGCGGCCAGTTGTCGCCGTCCTTGTCCGCGCGTGGCAAGCCCTTGTTCCAGTTGTTGTCCTGGTAGCTGAAATCCACCGCGTTGAACCAGTCCCCCGAGTCGTAGCTGTCGCGCTGCATGGACTTTGAACGCAGGATGTCGGAGCCGAGATGAATGAACGGCACGCCCTGACTGAACAGCGGCACCGACAGCGCCACCAGGTGCAGGCGGACCCGGTCGGCAACCGACAGGCTGCTGGCGAACTTGTACTGGTTGTTGTCCCACAGCGTCTGGTTGTCGTGCTTGGAGACGTAGTTGACGGTTTCCTGCGGGTCCAGCGTATAGCCGGCGGGCTGGCCGTTGTAGTCGATCTCGCTGCCCTTGCGCGTGCTGCCGTCGGCGGAGACGAACTGGAAATCGCGCAGCCCGCCGGCGATGCCGACGCGGATCAGGTCGGCGGCGTGCAGCAGTTGCGCTTTTTCCTGAGCCCCGGCGCCGCTCAGCTCGTTGGGTCGCAGGTAGAGCCCATTGGCGAAGCCCTGGTTGCGACGGATGCTGTCGCCGCCATCGAAGGGGCTGCCGCCGCGTACCGCATCACGCTGTCGATCGTTGAATGTGCCGACACCGGTACCAGCCATGTTCAGCTGGTTGGCATTGATGCCGCGCGCATTGCCGGCGACCTCGCCGAATTCCCAGCCTTCACCGTAGAAATAGGTCTCGCGATCGATGCGGCGGACCGCGCGATACGCATCGACGATCTGCTCGCGCATGTGGTGACCCATGAGATCGAAGCGAAAACCGGCGATCTTGTAGTCGCGGGCCCAGACCTTCAGCGAGTCGATCATCAGCTTGGCCATCATGCGGTGCTCGCTGGCGGTGTTCTCGCAGCAGGTCGAGGTTTCGACCGCGCCGGTGGTGGGGTTGCGGCGGTGGTAGTAACCGGGCACGACCTTGTCCAGAACCGATTTGTCAGCCAGGCCGGAGGCGTTGGTGTGGTTGTAGACCACGTCCATCACCGTGGCCAGGCCGTTACCGGCCAAGGCCTGCACCATCTGGCGGAACTCGATGATGCGCTGCACGCCTTCGGCATTGCTGGCGTAGCTGCCCTCGGGCGCCGTGAAGTGGAAGGGGTCGTACCCCCAGTTGAAGTCATCCAGCCCGCGCAGGTCGTTGTACAGTGACTGCGCCTGGCCGCTGGCCGGGTCGAAGCCGTGCAACACCTGGCGGATGCTCGCCGCGCTGCAGTATTGCGCCCAGCGCTGGCGCGCCTGGTCCGAGAGGTCGCAGAGCTTGGCGAAGGGATCGTCGAGGTTGATCCGCCGGGCGGGGTCTTCGTCGATGGTCGCGATGTCGAACACCGGCAGCAGCTGCACGTGGGTGAGCCCGGCCTTCTGCAGGTCGCGCAGGTGCTGCATGCCGTTGCTGTCAGGTCGGGTAAACGCGGCGTAGGTGCCGCGCAGCGCGGCCGGCAGGTTGGCGTCGCTGGCGCTGAAATCACGCAGGTGGGTTTCGTAGATCACGCTCGCTTCAGGGCGCTCCGGGCGTGGCGGACGCACCGCATCCCAGCCGGCGGGCTTGAGATCATCGGCATTCAGGTCGACCACCTGGGCGTACTGGCTGTTGCGTGACAGGCTCAGGGCGTAGGGGTCGCTGACCAGCGTCGTCTCGATCCTGCCGGTGCTGGGGCGGTAGGCGGTGACTTCGTACTGGTAGTACTGCCGATCCAGCGAACGCGGACCTTCCAGGCTCCAGACGCCGAGTCGCTCCCGCATAGGCTTGGGGTATCCCGGTAGCAGCCGTTTGGACGCATCGAACACATGCAGGCGAACCCGCTGTGCGGTCGGTGCCCAGAGCTTGAAGGACACACCTCTGCCATCGAGCGTTGCACCCAGCTCACCGTTGTAGGCGAACAGCATGTCGAGGATGCCGGCGGTCTGCACTTCGGTGGCATCGATAACCCGGTCGTCCGCGTCATAGGCGACCACCACCAGTTGGCTCATCACGGCGCGACGCAAGGCATGTGCGCCGGCCTTGATCCGGTACGCCGGGGCATCGGCCAGATGCGGGTGCTGGCGCCTGAGGCCGTTGCGCAGGCTGGCCGGTTGCATCGCCAGGGCCTGTCCGCCGCTGACGGTACGCGCCTCGCTGTCGATGCGAATGCTGGCATCGTGGGCATAGCGCAGCTCGACGCGGCTGGCGCCCGGTGCGCCGCCCACCAGCGCAAGCGTGAACGGATCGAGCCAGTGCGCACGGGCGCCCTTGATCGCCACGGCGCTGCCGCTTATTGGCGTGCTGGACAATTGCGGGTTGCCGCTGACCGTGAAGACGCGACGGCCCAGTTCGTCGAAGCGCCAGACCAGGTCGGTACCGCCCAGATCCTTCTCATCGCCCTTGTGCATGATCAGGTTCAGGCAGCTGGCGTCGGCGCTGAGTGGGATGCGGTAGAGCGCGCCATGCTCCGGGTCGGTCTCCGCCGCCGCGAGCGGTTGCGTCCAGCTGGTTTCGGTCGCACTGCCGTTGCAGTCGGCGGTGTTCCACAGGTGCGGGCCCCAGCCGTTGTAGTCGCCGTCGGCGCGTTGGTAGTAGAGCAGGGCCTCGTCCGCGCCAGGGTCGAGCGGAACAGCCGAAGCGGATGGCACGGCCAGCGGCAAGCCGCCGAGGAGCAGCGCCGCCAGGCGCCAGTGAGCGATCGAGCGAATGAGCATGGGTGAGGGTCCCGTTGTTGTTCTTTTTGTACTGCTCGCTGGATGGTCGACGCGCGTGATCGGATCGGCATCGTTCCGGCGGGAAGTGCACGGGGCGTAGCCAAAGGCCGTAATAGCCTTGTGCCTGTCCCCCGTCCGGGGCCGGCTCCCTGCCGACAGGCGCGGTAGAAATGAAGAGGGCGCCGCTCGGGCGCCCTCTTCATTTGCCGTCGCCAACCGGTGGCGAACCTGGAAATGCTCAGCCGATGGAAATCGGCGGCAGCTCCTTCAGTTCGACGGTTTCCTGCTTGCGCGGGGCGAGCACTTCGGCTTCGCCGTCGACCACCAGTTCGTCGTTCTGGTTGAACACCCGGGTGGCGATGCGCACGCGGTTCTTTGGTAGCTTCTCGAGAATTTCCAGGCGCACGGTCAGCGTGTCGTTGATCTTCACCGGACGGGTGAACTTCATGGTCTGGCCCAGGTAGATGGTGCCTGGGCCAGGCATGGTGCAGGCGACCGCGGCGCTGATCAGCGCGCCGCTGAACATGCCATGGGCGATGCGCTCCTTGAACAGGGTACCGGCAGCGAACTCGGCATCCAGGTGCACCGGGTTGCGATCACCGGACATCGCGGCGAACAGCTGGATGTCCTTTTCCTCGACGTGTTTTTCGTAGCTCGCCTGCTGACCGACCTCCAGGTCGGCGTAAGGCGTGTTGCTGATCGTGCTCATGGATTGTCCTCAGGCTGGTCGGCGCACCGGATGCTGCGCCCGATGGATCGAAGCGGCTCGCGCGATCCGAACTGGCCGGTGCCGCGCGCTGGGGCTGCATTCTAGAGGCATGGGCTGCGCTTGTCCCGGCGCCGGACCGCGTGATGCCGTGATGAAAGATTCACAGCGGTGATTAATGCGGCTCGGGCTGTTGCGCCGCGACGCCGACCTGCTAAGTTCGCCAGAGCCCGCTGTGCGTGGGCCAGACACTCTCAGGTAAAGAGGCCAATAACAATGCAGCCTGAATTCTGGAATGACAAACGCCCTGCCGGCGTGCCCAACGACATCGATCTCGCTGCCTATCGCTCGGTCGTGGAGGTGTTCGAGCGCGCCTGCAAGGCGCACGCCGACCGCCCGGCGTTCAGCAACATGGGCGTGACCCTCAGCTATTCCGATCTGGAACGTTACTCCGCCGCGTTCGCCGCCTGGCTGCAGCACCACACCGATCTGCAGCCCGGTGATCGCATCGCCATCCAGATGCCCAACCTGCTGCAGTACCCGGTCGCGGTGTTCGGCGCGCTGCGTGCGGGGCTCATCGTGGTCAACACCAACCCGTTGTATACCGCGCGGGAGATGCGCCACCAGTTTCAGGATTCCGGCGCGCGGGCGCTGGTGTACCTCAATACGTTCGGCAACCACGTGCAGGAGGTGCTGGCCGACACCGTCATCGAGCACCTGATCGAGGTGCAGATCGGCGACATGCTGCCGACGTTGCGCGGGGCGCTGGTCAATGCGGCGGTCAAGCATCTGAAGAAGATGGTGCCCGACTACAGCCTGCCGCAGGCCGTCGCCTTCAAGAACCTGCTGCGCGACGGCGCGCGCCACAGCCTGAAGCCGGCGCCGCTCAGCCTGGATGACATCGCTGTGCTGCAGTACACCGGCGGCACCACGGGGGTGGCCAAGGGCGCCATGCTGACCCACGGCAACCTGGTGGCCAACATGCAGCAGGTGCGGGCCAACATGCAGCAGCTCGACGCCCAGGGTCACCCGGTTATCCGCGAAGGCCAGGAGGTGATGATCGCGCCACTGCCGCTGTATCACATCTATGCCTTCACGGTTAATTGCATGTGCATGATGGTCACCGGCAACCACAACGTGCTGATCACCAACCCGCGAGATATCAATGGCTTCGTCAAGGAGCTGCAGCGCTGGCAGTTCTCCGCCTTCCTCGGCCTCAACACCTTGTTCGTCGCGCTGATGGCCCATCCGCAGTTCAAGAAGGTCGACTTCTCCCGCCTCAAGGGCACCAATTCGGGCGGCACCGCGCTGGTTTCGGCGGTGGCCGAGCGCTGGAAGAGCATGACCGGCTGCACCGTCGTCGAGGGCTACGGGCTGACCGAGACGTCGCCGGTGGTCTGCGCCAATCCTCACGGCGAGCATTCGCGGCTGGGTACCGTCGGCCTGCCGGTGCCCGGCACCACGCTGAAAGTCATCGACGACGAGGGCAATGCCCTGCCGCTGGGCGAGCGCGGCGAGTTGTGCGTGAAGGGACCGCAGGTGATGAAGGGCTACTGGCAGCGCCCCGAGGCGACGGCGGAAGTGCTAGACGAAGAGGGCTGGCTGCGAACCGGTGACATCGCCGTGATCGACCAGGACGGTTTCGTCAGCATCGTCGACCGCAAGAAGGACCTGATCATCGTCTCGGGCTTCAATGTCTATCCCAACGAGATCGAGGACGTGGTGATGGCTCATCCCAAGGTGGCAGCCTGCGCCGCCATCGGCGTGGCGGACGAGAAATCCGGCGAGGCGGTCAAGTTGTTCGTCGTGCCGAGCGACCCGACGCTGACCCAGGAAGAGCTGCACGCCTACTGCCGGGAGAATTTCACCGGATACAAGATGCCGCGCCATTACGTGTTCCGCGATGCATTGCCCATGACACCGGTCGGCAAGATCCTGCGCCGGGAGCTGCGCGAAAGCGCCTGATGGCGCGAGCAGGGCGCCTGTCGCAGACAAGGAATGAAGTGACCGGGATATTTGTTCCGGTCACTTTATGTCGAAAGCCTCCTTCGCGGACTCTATTCGCTCCCCGGCAAAGCTGCTAACCTCGGGAACGCTTTTTGCCCGATCAGCGGTACAAAAGTTAACAAATCACAACAAAACAGCTGCCATCGCGCAGTGATAAAGCGGTTGCTTAGGAGTGGGGTTCATGACCGATAACTTCTGGAAGGATAAGTATCCTGTTGGGGTCGCCAGCGAGATCAATCCCGACGAGTACCAGAACATCCAGGCTGTGCTCAAACAGTCGTGCGAGCGCTTCGCGGACAAGCCGGCGTTCAGCAATCTCGGCAAGACCCTGACCTACGGTGAGCTGTACAAGCTGTCCGGCGATTTCGCCGCCTACCTGCAGCAGAACACCGATCTCCAGCCTGGCGACCGCATCGCGGTGCAGCTGCCCAACCTCATCCAGTATCCCATCGTGGTGTTCGGCGCCATGCGCGCCGGGCTCATCGTGGTCAACACCAACCCGCTGTACACCGCGCGGGAGATGGAACACCAGTTCAACGACGCCGGCGCCAAGGCGCTGGTCTGCCTGGCCAACATGGCGCACCTGGCCGAGGAAGTGCTGCCCAAGACCGGCATCAAGCACGTCGTCATCACCGAAGTCGCCGACATGCTGCCGCCGCTCAAGCGCATGCTGATCAACGCGGTGGTCAAGCACGTGAAGAAGATGGTGCCGGCCTACAGCCTGCCGAAAGCGGTGAAGCTCAACGATGCCCTGGCGCTCGGCCGCGGCAAGGCGGTGCGCGAAGCGTCGCCCAAGAGCGAAGACGTGGCCGTGCTGCAGTACACCGGCGGCACCACCGGCGTGGCCAAGGGCGCCATGCTGACGCACCGCAACATCGTCGCCAACATGCTGCAGTGCAAGGCGCTGATGGGCGCGAACCTCAATGACGGCAGCGAAGTGCTGATCGCGCCGTTGCCGCTCTATCACATCTACGCCTTCACCTTTCACTGCATGGCGATGATGCTCAGCGGCAACCACAACATCCTGATCTCCAACCCGCGCGATCTGCCGGCGATGATCAAGGACCTGGGCAAGTACCGCTTCAGCGGCTTCGTCGGGCTCAACACCCTGTTCGTCGCGCTGTGCAACAGCGAAGACTTCCGCAAGCTCGATTTCTCGGCGCTCAAGGTCACCCTGTCGGGCGGGATGGCGCTGCAGCTGGCCACGGCCGAGCGCTGGAAGCAGGTCACCGGCTGTCCGATCTGCGAAGGCTACGGCCTCACCGAAACCAGTCCGGTGGCCTCGGTCAACCCCATCGAGCACATCCAACTCGGCTCCATCGGCATTCCGGTGCCATCCACGCAGTTCAAGGTCATCAACGATGACGGCCAGGAGCTGGCGCAGGGCGAAATCGGCGAGCTGTGCATCAAGGGGCCGCAGGTGATGAAGGGCTACTGGCAGCGGCCGGAGGCCACGGACGAGGTGATCGACGCGGACGGCTGGTTCAAGACCGGTGATATCGGCGTCATCCAGGAAGATGGCTACATCCGCATCGTCGACCGCAAGAAGGACATGATCCTGGTGTCCGGCTTCAACGTGTATCCCAACGAGCTGGAAGATGTGCTGGCCAGCCTGCCGGGCGTGTTGCAGTGCGCCGCCATCGGCGTGCCGGACGAGAAGTCCGGTGAGGCGATCAAGCTGTTCGTGGTGGTCAAGCCGGGCGAGAGCCTGACCAAGGAACAGGTCATGCAGCACATGCACGACAACCTGACCGGCTACAAGCGGCCGCGCTATGTGGAGTTCCGCGAAAGCCTGCCGACCACCAACGTCGGCAAGATCCTGCGTCGCGAGCTGCGCGACGAGGAACTGCGCAAGCTGGGCCACAAGAAGTAAGCGCGCAGCGCCTACAAGAAACCCCGCCTCGGCGGGGTTTTTTTGTTTATGCGAACGGCGTTCATCGGCAGCAGCGGCCGTTCCCTTGAATTGGCATTTAGTCGCGTTCTTCTAGGCATGTAGTCGGTGGCACAATGGCACTACTTAACCGTGCTTTTTATAGGGGTTTGCCGACATGCTGTCCTCCTTACGTCTGCGGGCGAAGCTGCTCCTGCTTGCGCTTGGCCCGATTCTGTTGCTGACCCTGATACTCAGCGGGGTCTCGGTGCTACAGCTGCAGGATCTGGCCGACCAGCAGGAAGCGCAGACCCGCGCCAATCTGATTCGCGACCGCCGTGCCGAGCTCAAGCACTACGTCGAGCTGGCGCGCAACGCCATCGGGCCGATCTACGAACGCTCTGCCGAGGGCGACCTGCAGGCGCGCGACCAGGCGGTCGCCGTGTTTGAGCGGCTGAGCTATGGCAGCGAAGGCTATTTCTGGGGCTACGATGGTCAGTCACGCCGAGTGTTCCAGGGGGCCACGCGCGAGCGCATCGGCGAAAGCTTCGCGGATTACCGTGACCCGAACGGCGTCTACGCCATTCGCGAGCTGGTCAAGGCCGGGCAGGACGGCAGCCATTTCGTCGACTACAGCTTCGCCGTGCCGGGCAGCGATGCGCTGGTGCCCAAGGTGGGCTATGCGGAGCATCTGCCCAAGTGGAACTTGGTGTTCGGTACCTCGCTGAACCTGGATGACGTCGAGCGTGACGTGGTCGAAGCCCGCGCTGTGTTTCAGGCGCGCATCGACGGCCTGACCATGATCATGCTCGTCGCAGCGGCGCTGCTGCTGATCCTGATGGCCGGCCTCGCCGTACTGATGAGCAACGCCATCCTGCGCCCGCTGCTGCAGATCAAACAGAATCTGGACGACATGGCTCAGGGTGACGGCGATCTGACCCAGCGCCTGCCCGTGACCAGCCGCGACGAGCTGGGCGAACTGGCGAACTCCTTCAATCGCTTCGTCGAGAAGATTCATCTGCTGGTGCGCCAGGTTGCCGGTACCACCACGCAGCTGACCGGGCTGGTGAGCGCGGTGGCCAGCCAGGCGCAGCGCTCGGAGCAGGCCATGGCCGATCAGCGCAGCGAGACCGATCAGGTCGCCACGGCGATCAACGAGATGTCCGCCGCCGCCCACGAGGTGGCGATGAGCGCCCAGCGCGCGGCCGAGGCGGCGCGCGAGACCGATCAGCAGGGGCGCGCAGCCAAGCAGGTGGTGGATCAGAGCATCCAGCAGATCCACGAGCTGGTGGGCGAGCTGCGCGGCAGCGGCGAGTCGCTGGATGGGCTGCAGCAGGACGTGAAAGGCATCGTCGGCGTACTCGACGTGATCCGCGCCATCGCCGAGCAGACCAACCTGCTGGCGCTCAACGCGGCCATCGAGGCGGCCCGCGCGGGCGAGGCCGGACGTGGTTTCGCCGTGGTCGCCGACGAAGTTCGCGCGCTGGCCAGCCGCACCCAGCAGAGTACCGGCGAGATTCAGGGCATGATCGATCGGCTGCGCAACGCTACGTCTCACACCGTAGGCACCGTGCTGCGCGCCGGCGAGAAAGGCGAGAGCACGCGCGAGCATGCCAATCACGCCGGTGAGTCGCTGGATGCGATCTCCGCGCTGATCGGCACCATCAATTCGATGAACGCACAGATCGCCGCCGCCGCCGAGGAGCAGACCGCAGTGGCCGAGGAGATCAACCGCAGCGTGCACCACATCGCCGATGCGGTGGACGGCGTCGCCAGCGATGCCGCACAGGGCGCGCAGACGGCCCGCGAGCTCAACGGCCTGGCCGAGCAGCTGCAGCGGCTGGTGGCCCAGTTCCGCATCTGATCGTAGCGCTGCGTCCGCTCTAGGACGGGCCTTAGCGAAACCCTGCCCGGCAGGGTTTCGTCTTTTCCGGGGTCAAGAAAGGCGCTTTCGGGCCGATACCCAAGGCGTGCTGCGTCGTCGTCGCTTAAGCGACGCATGGATTCTGTCGCAGTCTTCTTGCTCAACCTTTCTACAGGGATCGATCAGAATGCTCTCGAATCTTCGTTTGCGAATGAAGCTGCTGCTGCTTGCGCTGGGCCCGATTCTCCTGCTGGCCATCCTGCTAAGCGGCATTGCCGTGTACGAGCTGCAGAGCCTCGCCGAGCAACAGGAAGAACACACCCGTAACAGCCTGATCCGGGACCGCCGCGCCGAGCTCAAGCACTACGTCGAGCTGGCGCGCAATGCCATCGGCCCCATCTACGAGCGTTCTGCCGAAGGCGACATGCAGGCGCGCGACCAGGCCGTGGCCATCCTCGAGAAGATGGCCTATGGCAAGGACGGCTATTTCTGGGGCTATGACACCCAGACCGTGCGCATCCTGCAGGGCAACACCAAGGACAAGATCGGCCAGAGCTTCTACGACTACCGCGACCCCAATGGCGTCTATGCCATCCGCGAGCTGGTTCGTGCCGGCCAGGACGGCAGCCATTACGTCGACTACAGCTTCGTGTTGGGCGACAGCAGCGTGCTGGTGCCCAAGGTCGGTTACGCCGAGTTCCTGCCGAAATGGAAGATGGTCTTCGGTACCTCGCTCAACCTCGATGGTGTCGAGCGCGACGTCCAGGCCGCCCGCGCGGAATTCCAGCAGCGCATCGACGGCCTGGTCACCATCATGCTGGTCTCCGCACTGATCCTGCTGGGGCTGATCGCACTGGTCGCCGTGTTCATGAGCAACGCCCTGCTCAGCCCGCTGCTGCTGATCAAGCGCAACCTGGATGACATGGCCCAGGGTGACGGCGACCTGACCCAGCGCCTGCCGATCACCAGTCAGGACGAGCTGGGCGAGCTGGCCACCTCGTTCAATCGTTTCGTCGAGAAGATCCATTCGCTGGTACAGCAGGTAGCCGGCACCACCACCCAGCTGACCGGTCTGGTCGGTGCAGTGGCCAGCCAGGCGCAGCGCTCGGAGCAGGCCATGGCCGACCAGCGCAGCGAAACCGATCAGGTCGCCACGGCGATCAACGAGATGTCTGCCGCCGCCCACGAAGTGGCGATGAGCGCCCAGCGTGCGGCCGAGGCGGCGCGCGAGACCGATCAGCAGGGGGTTGCCGCCAAGCAGGTGGTGGACCAGAGCATTCGCCAGATCCACGAGCTGGTGGGCGAGCTGCGCGGCAGCGGCGAGTCCCTAGAAGGTCTGCAGCAGGACGTGAAAGGCATCGTCGGCGTGCTCGACGTGATCCGCGCCATTGCCGAGCAGACCAACCTGCTGGCGCTCAATGCGGCCATCGAGGCGGCCCGTGCGGGTGAGGCCGGGCGCGGCTTCGCCGTGGTCGCCGACGAAGTTCGCGCGCTGGCCAGCCGCACCCAGCAAAGCACCGGCGAGATCCAGGGCATGATCGACCGCCTGCAGAGCGCCACCTCCAACACCGTCGCCACCATGCTGCGGGCGGGCGAGAAGGGCGAGAGCACCCGTGATCAGGCCAACCAGGCCGGCGCGTCGCTGGATGCGATCTCCGCGCTGATCGGCACCATCAACTCGATGAACGCCCAGATTGCCGCCGCAGCCGAGGAGCAGACCGCGGTGGCCGAGGAGATCAATCGCAGCGTGCACCATATCGCCGATGCGGTGGACGGCGTCGCCAGCGATGCCGCGCAGGGCGCGCAGACCTCTCGCGAGCTCAACGGCCTGGCCGAGCGGCTGCAACAACTGGTGGGTCAGTTCCGCATCTGATCACCCCGCAGGCGGCAGGCGCGATGCCTGCCGCCAAGGCGCGGCATTCGTTGCCGAACGCCTTTGATCTTCAGCGAAGTTCCCTCATCCCGATCAACGGTAATACCGGTGGGCGGTTGCGCCAGAACGAGACGGTGGCCGTTCGGTCTAGCTCCCTATGGCCGCGTCCGCTGATTGCCGTAGGGGACGATGGCGCAAGCCAGGCGGCCTGCCCATCAATCTCGTTGCAAGGATGAGTTACCCATGCACAAGAAAAACAATGCTGTTCGGGTAGTTGCTTCTCTCGCATTGATCGCCAGCAGCGCGGCACTTGCCGCGCCAAAGGCCGATACCGCTCAATTCAACGACTTCTGGACGCCGGCCAAGCCGAATGCGGCGCTGTGTCGTTCGCCGCTGCTGGTCGGCACGCCTGTCGGCCTGCCGCGCTGCATGCAGGCGAGCAACGTCATGAAGCACCTGGAAGCGCTGCAGGATATCGCCACGCTCAATGGAGGCAATCGCGCCTCCGGCCAGCCGGGCTACCAGGCGTCTCTCGACTATGTGCGCAGCCGGCTACAGCGCGCTGGCTATCGCGTCGAGGTGCAGGCGTTTCCCTTCCTCGCCTTCTATCCGGTGAATCCCGGCACGCTGAGCGCGGTGGCGCCGCAGACGGTGCAATATGTCTGGGAAGAGGATTTCGCCTATGCCGACCAGACCGATCCGGGCAACGTCACCGCACCGGTGGTGCCGGTGGATCTGGCGCTCGGCGCCGGCAACACATCTACCAGCGGCTGCGAACCGGAAGACTTCGCCGGCTTTCCGGCCGGCGCTATCGCGCTGATGCAGCGCGGCACCTGTCCGTTCGGGCAGAAGGCGACGAATGCCGCCGCAGCCGGTGCGGCCGGAGCCATCATCTTCAATCAGGGCGACACCGAGGACCGCAAGGGCCTGCTGGTCGCCACGCTGGGCGAGGACTATGCGGGCGGCATTCCGGTGCTGTTCTCGACCTACGACAACGGCGTGGCCTGGTCGCAGACCGCCGGGCTGCAGCTGAGCATGAACGTCGACGTGGTGCGCGAGCAGACCGAGACCTACAACCTGCTGGCCGAAACGCGGCGGGGTGATCCGAGCAACGTGGTGATGGTCGGCGCGCACCTGGATTCGGTGTTCGAAGGCGCGGGCATCAACGACAACGGTTCCGGCAGTGCGGCGCTGCTAGAGATGGCGCTGCTGATGAGCAAGGCGCGGCCGGAGAACAAGGTTCGCTTCGCTTGGTGGGGCGCGGAGGAGTCGGGGCTGGTGGGCTCGACCTACTACGTCAACCAGCTGCCGGACGAACAGAAGCAGCGCATCAAGGCCTACCTGAACGTCGACATGATCGGCTCGCCGAACTACGCCAACTTCATCTATGACGGCGACGGCTCGGATTTCGGCCTGCAGGGTCCGCCCGGCTCGGCTGCCATCGAGCGACTGCTGCGCACCTACTTCAAGCTGCGCAACGCCCCGTCGGAAGGCACCGAGATCGACTTCCGCTCCGACTATGCGCAGTTCTTCGAGGACGGCATCGCCTTCGGCGGGCTGTTCACCGGTGCCGAGGACATCAAGACCGAGGAGCAGGCGCAGCGTTATGGCGGAACGGCCGGGCAGTCGTTCGATCAGTGCTACCACACGCCATGCGACAACCTCGGCAACATATCCATCGAGGCACTGGAGCTGCACGGCGATGCACTGGCCTTCGCCACCAGCTGGCTGTCGCTGTCCACCAAGATGATCGATGACGAGATCGCCGCGGCGGCTGAGCAGAGCATCGGCACCATGCGCATCCAGCAGGTGCAGGAGAAGTCGCGCTGGGGTCACTGGATCCGTTGATCGCCTGAATACCGCGCCGGTTCGCCGGCGCGGTCCCCCTTTTCCTACGGTCGGCCCGGCAAATCTGCGACAATCGCGCCCTTCACGAAATTGCCCACGGCTGTCCATGACCGACGCAACGCCCGCTATCGATACCCTGCTGAAGAACCTTGACCAAGCCCTGTACGCGGATCGCCACCGCCTGCGTCGTCAGCTGCACGAGCTGAGAAAGCAACCGGACGAAGCCAGGCTCGCCCAGTGGCTGGAGCGCTTCCAGGCGTCCGCCGCCAAGGTCGAGGCGCGCCGGCAAAGCGTGCCGCGCATCCGCTACGACGACAGCCTGCCGATCGCCGCCAAGCGCGACGAGATCAAGGCCGCGCTGGAAAAGCATCAGGTGCTGGTGATCGCCGGTGAGACCGGCTCGGGGAAGACCACCCAGCTGCCGAAGATCTGTCTGGAGATCGGCCGGGGCGTACACGGGCTGATCGGCCATACCCAACCGCGGCGCCTGGCCGCGCGCAGCGTCGCCACCCGCGTCGCCGAGGAGCTCGGCGCGCCGCTGGGCGAGTTGGTGGGCTATCAGGTGCGCTTCGAGGACCAGAGTACCGAGCGCACGCTGATCAAGCTGATGACCGACGGCATCCTGCTGGCGGAGACGCAGCACGATCGCTTTCTGGAGAAGTACGACACGATCATCGTCGACGAGGCCCATGAGCGTTCGCTGAATATCGACTTCCTGCTGGGCTTCCTCAAGACGCTGCTGCCGCGGCGGCCGGATCTGAAGGTGATCATCACCTCGGCGACCATCGACCTGGAGCGCTTTTCCGAGCACTTCGACGGTGCACCCATCGTCGAGGTGTCCGGGCGTACCTACCCGGTGGAAACCTGGTATCGCCCGCTGGCTGCCGAGATCGACGAGGACGGCAACCGCGTCGAGGACGACCTCACCGTCGACCAGGGCATCCTCGCTGCACTGGACGAGATTGCCGCTCACGAGCGCAGCGTTGGCCAGCGCCCCGGCGACGTGCTGGTTTTCCTGCCCGGCGAACGCGAGATTCGCGACGCCGCCGAGGTGTTGCGCAAGGCCAATCTGAAGTTCACCGAGGTGCTGCCGCTGTATGCGCGCCTGACGCCGGCCGAGCAGCAGAAAATCTTCCAGCCGCGTCCGGGGCGCAAGATCGTGCTGGCCACCAACGTCGCCGAGACTTCGCTGACCGTGCCGGGCATCCGCTACGTGATCGATTCCGGCACCGCCCGCATCAGCCGCTACAGCTACCGCGCCAAGGTTCAGCGCCTGCCCATCGAGGCGGTGTCCCAGGCCAGCGCCAACCAGCGCAAGGGTCGCTGCGGACGGGTCGAGCCGGGTATCTGCATTCGCCTGTACAGCGAGGAGGATTTCCTCGGCCGCCCGGAATTCACCGACCCGGAGATCCTGCGCACCAACCTTGCCGCAGTGATCCTGCAGATGCTGCATCTGCGCCTGGGTGATATCCAGGATTTCCCCTTTATCGAGCCGCCGGATGGCAAGGCCATCAGCGACGGCTTCAACCTCCTGCAGGAGCTCTCGGCGGTCAACCGCGAGAACCAGCTAACGCCGCTGGGACGCCAGCTGGCGCGGCTGCCGATCGACCCGCGCCTGGGCCGCATGCTGCTCGAAGCCGCGCAGCAGGGCAGTCTGGCCGAGGTGCTGATCGTGGCCAGCGCGCTGTCGGTGCAGGATGTGCGCGAGCGCCCTGCCGACCGCCAGCAGGCCGCCGACCAGGCCCATGCGCAATGGAAGGACCCGGACTCGGACTTCGCCGCACTGATCAACCTCTGGCGCGGCTTCGAGGAGCAACGCCAGGCGCTGGGCTCCAATGCGCTGCGCAGCTGGTGCCGAAAGAACTTCCTCAACTACCTGCGTCTTCGCGAGTGGCGCGATGCCCATCGCCAGCTGACGCTTATCGCCCGCGAACTCAAGCTCGGTGCCCCGGCGGACAGTCGCGACCAAGGTCGTCCCCAGAAGGGCGAAGCCCGTGGCAGCGGTCTCGACCGCGGAAAGAGCGCAGCAGCGCCATCGGCCGAGGCCCCTGCACCGACCAAGGACAACAAGGTCAACGCCATCGTCCGCCAGCAGGTCGAAGCCAGCGAGGCCGCGCAGAAGGCCAAGAGCTATGCCGCGGTGCACAAGGCCATCCTCGCCGGCCTGCTCAGCCAGATCGGCAACAAGACCGAGGAGGGTGACTTCCTCGGCGCCCGCCAGCGGCGCTTCTGGGTGCATCCCGGAAGCAGCATCGGACGCAAGAAGCCCAACTGGCTGATGGCCGCGGAACTCGTGGAAACCACCAAGCTGTTCGCGCGCATGGTCGCCAAGATCGAACCGGACTGGATCGAGCCGCTGGCCGGCCACCTGGTCAAGAAGAACCACTTCGAGCCGCACTGGGAGAAGAAGCGCGGCCAGGTGGTGGCCTACGAACAGGTGACGCTCTACGGGCTGATCGTGGTCGGCCGCCGCCCGGTGCACTACGGGCCCATCGACCCTCCGGCGGCGCGCGAGCTGTTCATCCGCGAAGGCCTGGTGCGTGGCGAGATCAACAGCCGTGCCCGCGCGCTGACAGCCAACCGCGAGCTGCTCGAGCGCATGGACGAGCTGGAGGCCAAGGCGCGGCGCCGCGACATCCTCGCCGACGAGGAAACCCTGTTCGGTTACTACGATGCGCGCCTGCCAGCGGACATCTACCAGACCGCCAGCTTCGAGAACTGGTACAAGCGCGAGAGCCAGAAGAACCCGCAGCTCCTGATCATGCGCGAGGAGGACGTGCTCGCCCGGGAGGCCAGCGAGGTCACCGCCGCGCAGTATCCGGACCACCTGCGCATCGGCGAACTGCAGTTGCCGCTGGAATACCACTTCGAACCCAACCACCCGCGTGACGGCGTAACCCTGCGCGTGCCGGCGCCGCTGTTGCCGCAACTGCGGCGCGAACGGCTCGACTGGCTGGTGCCGGGGCTGATCGAGGCCAAGGCGGTCGCGCTGGTGCGCGGCCTGCCCAAGGCGATCCGCAAGAACTTCGTGCCGGTGCCGGACTTCGTCGGCGCGGCGCTGGCCAAGATCAGCTTCGGCGAAGGGGCGTTATCCGAGGCGCTGGGTCGTGAACTCACCCGCATGACCGGCGCCCGAGTGCCGGATGAGGCATGGGCCGAGGCCGCCGCCGGGCTGGAGAACCACCTGAAGATGAACATCGAGGTGGTCGATGCGCGCGGCAAGTTCCTCGGTGAAGGACGTGACCTGGCTGAACTCACGGCACGCTTCGCCGAGGCCAGCCAGGCGGCCCTGGCGCCGCCCCAGCAGAAGGCCGAGCAGAAGCCGGTCGAGGCCAAGGGTTTTGCCCAGGTCGCAGAAAAGGCTCAGGCAAAGATGGCCGGCTTGTCGATGACGGTCTATCCGGCGCTGGTGGAAGAGGCTGGGGTGGTCAAGGAAGGGCGCTTCCCGACCCAGGCCGAGGCCGAGTGGCAGCACCGTCGCGCCCTGCAGCGCCTCTTGCTGCAGCAGCTGGCGGAACCGGCCAAGTACCTGCGCAACAGGCTGCCGGGTCTTACCGAGCTCGGCCTGCTCTACCGTGACATGGGCAAGGTCGATGCGCTGGTCGAGGACATCCTGCTGGCCAGCCTGGACAGCTGCATTCTCGACGGCGAGGCCGCGCTGCCGCGTGACGGTGCGGCGCTGGCGTCACTGGCCGAGCGCAAGCGTGGCGACTGGACCGCCCACGCCGAGCGCCTGGCGCGGCTGACGCTGGAAATCCTCAAGCACTGGCACGGCCTGCAGAAGCGCTTCAAGGGCAAGATCGATCTGGCCCAGGCGGTGGCGCTCAACGACATCAAGGCGCAGCTCGCCCATCTGGTCTATCCGGGCTTCGTCCGTGAGACGCCGGCCGAGTGGCTGAAGGAGTACCCCCGTTACCTCAAGGCCGTCGAGCAGCGCTTCGACAAGATTGGCGCGCAGTTGCAGCGCGACCGGGTCTGGTCCGGCGAACTGGGCGGCTACTGGGAGCAATACCAGGCGCGGCTGAACAAGCACCAGCAGGAAGGCAAGCGCGATCCGCAGCTGGCGCTCTATCGCTGGATGCTCGAGGAATATCGCGTCTCGCTCTGGGCACAGCAGCTGGGCACGAAGGTGCCGGTATCCGACAAGCGCCTGAACAAGCAATGGAGCCAGGTCGAGCCCTGAGTTCAGGGTGGCCTTTCATCTGGATCGAGCCATGTACAGCCACAACAGCCTGCCGGGCGTGGCCAGTTCGCTCGGCGCCTCGGCGCTGTTCGCCACGCTGTACTACTACACCACGCTGCTCGAGCCGCTGGACGGCCAGCAGGTCTACGGTTGGCGGATCCTGCTGACCGCACCCTGTCTGGCACTGCTGCTGATCGCCATCGGCCGCTGGGGCGAGGTACGGCAGATTCTTGCGCGCTTGCCCGCCGAGCCGCGGCTGTGGCTGGCGCTGCCATTGTCTTCCGCGCTGGTCGGGCTGCAGCTGTGGCTGTTCATGTGGGCGCCGATCAACGGTCACGGGCTGGATGTCTCGCTGGGCTACTTCCTGCTACCGCTGACCCTGGTGCTCACCGGGCGGCTGCTGTTCGGCGAGGCCATCAGCCGGCTGCAGGGCCTGGCCTGCCTGCTCGCCGCGATCGGAGTCGGCAACGAAATGCTGGGCGCCGCGTCGCTGTCCTGGCCGGTACTGGCGGTTGCGCTCGGCTATCCGTGCTACTTCGCGCTGCGCCGCAGGATGGGCACCGCCAATCTTGGCGGTCTCTGGCTGGACCTGGTGATCAGCCTGCCCGTCGCCGCATTGTTCGCCGTCTCCGACCGCGACACCTTGCAGCTGCTGAGCGCCAGCCCGCGGCTGCTGGTGCTGATCGCCGGCCTCGGTGCGCTCAGCGCGTTGGCCCTGGCGCTGATGATCGTCGCCGGCAAACACCTGAACCTGACCCTGTTCGGCCTGCTCAGCTACGTCGAGCCGGTATTGCTGGTGGTGGTGGCCCTGCTGCTCGGAGAAAGCATCGCTGCGTCGCAATGGCTGACCTACGGCGCAATCTGGTCGGCCATCGCCGTGCTGGTGCTGGAAGGCGCGCGGGCACTGCGGCGTGCCCGGAGGTAGCGCCGGTGCGCTACGCCGAGCCGGGGGCAGTGGCTGCGAGCTGACCGGGCGCAGGGCGGAAAAGCTGCGTAGCGGTTTGCACCGGACCTGGCTCGCGGGCGGTCGTTAGACGAGCTGCTGCACCGCCAGCCCGGCGACCACCGCCAGCGCCAGCGCACCTACCAGCCAGATCAGGCGGTTCGATCTGCGAGGGCTTTCGGCGGCTGTGGTCGTGGTCGCCGCCGCGACATGCAGCGGGTTCGGCGTAGCCGGACGCGGGCGCGCGGGCTTGGGCTGAGGCGCGGGCAGATCGGCGGCGCGAACGAATACCGTGGCGTCCTCGTCGACGACTTCCGGCGCACTGACCTTGGGCCCGATCACCAGCAGGGTGGTGTTGCCCAGCTGAATCTGATCGCCCGGCTGCAGCACCGCGGTGCTGACCTTCTGCCGGTTGACCACCACGCCGTTGGCCGAGGCGAGGTCCTTCACCTCCAGCACGTCGCCCTTGAGAAAGAATTCGGCATGGCGGCGCGACAGCTCGGCATCGCTGAAGCAGAGCTCGCACTTCACCGAGCGGCCGAAGGTCATGGAGCCGGTGATGTGATACTTGTGCCCCTGGTTCTCGCCCTTCACCACCTGCAACAGCCAGCGCGGTGCCGCGGCCACCTTGGCGCCGACCTTGGCCGGATCGACGATCTGCAGCTCGAGCGTGCCCAGCCGGAGGCGGTCGCCGGAGCGGATCTGGTAGCGCTCGCCGACCTTCTCGTCGTTGACATAGGTGCCGCCGGCAGTTCCCAGGTCGGTGAGGTAGTAGAAGCGGTTTTCCAGCAGCAGTTCGGCATGGAACGGTTCTATCCCGGCATCGCTCACGACCAGTTTGTTGCTGCGGTCGGAGCCGAGCGTGAAACGTTCATCGGCCAGCCAGACGGGGCTCTGGCGATTGTCAACGAAATGAATCCTGAGCATGTCTGAACAACCCTGAGCAGAGTGGCGATCGGGCCCGGACCGGGCAATCGCCTGTGTTTATTGGTTGAAGATCCGGTTCCACAGGCGCTTGACCGGGTTGGCCGGCGCCTGGGACGTCTGGGTGGTGGCTGGCGTTGTGCGTGGCGCGCTGGCTGCGGTGCGCGCTACCGGACGCGGTGCGCGGGCCTTGGCGACCCGTCGCGCATGGGCGTCGTGCAGCGCGAGCAGCGGCGCGTATTGCGGCGCGGCCTCCAGACCCTGCTGGATGTATTCCAGTGCCAGGGCGTACTCGCGCCGGTCATAGGCCGCTTCGGCAAGCTCGACATAGCGTTCGCTGACGCGCGTCAGCCCGTCCAGCGCGGCCTGGTTGTCCGGCAGCCAGCCCAGCACGCGCTGGTAGTAATGCACGGCGCTGTCTTCGGCCGGCTCCAGCAGCTGATCGCTGGCCAGCCGCTGCGCCGCCAGCTCCAGGGCTTCGGCGATGCGTGCATCGAGCACGCGGCGCAGGCCATCGAGTGCTTCGGTGTTGTCGGCATCCAGGCGCAGGGCCTGACGGAAATAGAAGTCGGCGTTATCGAGCGCGGGCGTGGTCAGCTGACCGGCGGCCAGCCGCGACTCGGCGCGGCCGAGCAGGTCGCTGATACGGCTGTACTGCCACCACTGGTAACCGCCGAACCCCAGGACGGCCACCGTGGCCACCATGGCGGCGCCGATCGCCGCCCAGCGGCCGAGGCCGCGCCCGCGACGCCGGCGACGGCGGCCGGGCTTGGCCTCGAGGGTGATCGCCGGCGCGATGCGGGTCTGGTCCATGTCCGGCTCGGTGAGGGTGTCGATAGCGGCCAGCAGTTCGCGACAGCTGGCGAAGCGCTCGTCCGGTTGCTTGGCCAGCATGCGGTCGAGCAGAGGCTGGTAGGGCGCCAGCGCCGGTGGCAACTGCGGCAGTGGCATCTGCACGTGGTTGAGCACGGTTTGCGGATAGCTGCTGGCGCGAAACGGGTTGGTCCCGGTGAGCATCTCGGCAAGGATCACGCCGAGGCTGTAAATGTCGCTGCGGGCGTCCAGTGGCTGGCACTGGGCCTGTTCCGGGCTGCTGTAGGCCGGGCTGCCGACGGCGATACCGAAATGCGTGAGCTCGTTGTCCAGTTCCACTGCCTTGGCCACACCGAAGTCGGTGAGCACCACGCTGCCATCGTCGCGAAAGAGGATGTTGGCCGGCTTCACGTCGCGGTGTACCAGCCCGCCGTCATGCACCACCGCGAGGCCGCCGGCCAGCTGGCGAATGATGTCCAGAGCCCGCGACGGCGAGAAAACGATGCCGCGATGCTGCGCCAGGTCGCCGCCGCCGAGGTATTCCATGGCCAGGTAATGGCGGCCATCGGCGATCTGGCCGATGTCGTGGATGGTGATGATGGCCGGATGGCGCAGCGAGGCGACGATGTGGCCTTCCTGGATGAAGCGTTCGGTAAAGGCCGCATCCTCGGTGCGCAGCAGCACCTTGACTGCCACCTCACGATCCAGGGAAAGCTGGGTGGCGAGGTAGACCTCCGCCATGCCGCCCTTGCCGAGTCGTTTGTGCAGGCGATAGCCGGGAATTTCTAGCATCCGATGCGTCATGGATAAGCTCGTGCCTGGTTACGACTTGAGGGGTTTCAACAGCATGTTGATGAAGCGGCGGCCGCGCGATTCGGTCGCCTGGGGTTGCGCGGTACGGCCGATCACGATGCAGGAAATGTTATCGCGACCGCCATGCGCATTGGCCTGCTCGATCAACTGTTCCACCAGGTTTTCGAGCGTGTCGGCAAAGGTGCAGCTGGCCTGGATCTGCGCATCGGTCAGCTCGTTGGTCAGGCCGTCGCTGCACAGCAGCAGCAGCTCATCAGGCTTCAGGCTGCCAGCGGCGATGCCCACCTCCAACGGTGTCTCGCGGCCCAGGCAGCGCAGGATGATATTGCGCCAGGCGTGGCCCTGGGCAGCGGCGGGTTCGAGCTCGCCGGCGTCGATCATCATCTGCACCCAGCTGTGGTCGCGGGTGAGCTGTGCGATGCCGTCGGCGCTGACCAGATAGGCGCGGCTGTCACCGACCCAGGCCAGTTCGAAATCGCTGCCGTTGAAGTGCGCGGCCACCAGCGTGGTGCCCATGCCGTCATCGGTGGCGGCTTCCAGCACCGCCTGGTTGGCCAGATGGACCGCCGTTTCCAGCGGTTCGCCATCCTCCACGGCCTGACGCAAGGCCACCAGGGCCAGGCTGCTGGCCACCTCGCCGCACTGGTGCCCACCCATACCGTCGGCGATCGCCCAGAGTCCCAGCGTCGGCGCGCAGAGCAGCGCGTCTTCGTTATGGCTGCGCCTGCGCCCGGGCGAACTGTTTCCGGCGTAGTCCAGCAAGGAGTCGGAGAGGGTAGGTTGCATGCGTGGGCCCGCTGCGGCATGACATCGAGCAAGCATGATGCGTTGGGCCCGGGAGGCTGTCATCGGCTGGCAGCGGGGCAAGCGCAAAACTGTTAACTCGCGCAAAGGGGGGCAATGTCCCGCTGGCTGTGTTCCGGCTTTCGCGGCCCGCTGATCGGGCGGCTTTGCCTGATCGACGGAACGCGAAGGAGGCGTTTCGAAAGCGCTATCGGCTGAGCTCGTACGCACACATGTTGACCGTGGCGGCCAGATTCAGCGATTCGATGGCGCCGCAACCGGGGATGGTGAATGGCCGGGCGCCGAGTGCATTCAGCTGGTCGCGGGGCACGCCGCGGGCTTCATTGCCGAACAGGTAGCATTCGAAGGTCGTGAAGGCCGTCGATTGCACAGACTCACCCTGCATATCCAGGCAGGCGATGCGGGCAAAGCGCGTGCGCAACGAATCCAGCGCCACATCCAGTTCCAACGGCGCATGGAAGATGGCGCCCATGCTCGAGCGCACGACCTTGGGGTTGTACGGGTCGACGCTGCCGGGGCTGAGCAGGCAGCGGAAATTGCCGAACCAGGCCAGCGTGCGCAGGATGGTGCCGAGGTTGCCCGGGTCCTGGATTTCATGCAGGTAGATGGCGCGCTCGCCTGCGACAGGTGCCGCGACAGGCGCACCTGGCATCGGCACTAGTGCCACGATGCCTTGCGGGGTCTTGGTATCGGCGATCTGCGCCATCTGGCGGTCACTGATCAGGTGGGTCTTGAACGGGCTCTGCCATTGTTCGTAGGCATTGGTCACATACAGCTCGCTGCCCTGCAGCAGCGGGTTGAGCAGGGCCGCTTTCTGCAGCTCCAGCACCAGATGCTCGCCCTCCACCAGAAAACGCCCGAACTCGGCCCGGTACTTTTTCTGGTGCAGCTTTTTGATGTCGTCGAATTTCATCAAGGCGGCGCTCAGTGGCTCTGCACGTCAGTCTGTCCCGCTTCCGCCAGCATCGCCTTGGCCAGGGCCTCGGCGACCTTGATGCCGTCCACGCCTGCCGAAAGGATGCCACCGGCGTAACCCGCGCCTTCGCCGGCCGGATACAGGCCGCGCAGGTTGAGGCTCTGCAGTGTTTCGCTGTCGCGGGTGATGCGTACCGGCGAGGAGGTGCGGGTCTCGATGCCGGTAAGCACCGCGTCAGCGCGATCGAACCCACGGATCTGCTTGCCGAAGGCCGGCAGCGCTTCGCGGATCGCCTCGATGGCATATTCCGGCAGCGAGGGCGCCAGATCGCCCAGACGCACGCCCGGTTTGTAGGACGGCTCGACCTCGCCAAACTCGGTCGACGGCACGCCGCGAATGAAGTCGCCCACCAGTTGCCCGGGCGCGCAGTAGTCGCTGCCGCCCAGCTCGTAGGCGCGCGATTCCAGACGCTCCTGCAGCTCCACGCCGGCCAGCGCATCGCCGGGGAAATCCTGCTCTGGGTTGATGCCGACGACGATGCCAGCGTTGGCATTGCGCTCGTTGCGCGAGTACTGGCTCATGCCGTTGGTCACCACGCGTCCCGGCTCCGACGTGGCGGCCACCACGGTGCCGCCCGGGCACATGCAGAAGCTGTAGACCGCGCGGCCGTTCTTGGCGTGGTACACCAGTTTGTAGTCCGCGGCGCCCAGCTCCGGATGGCCGGCGTACTTGCCCAGACGGGCCTGGTCGATCATGCCCTGCGGATGCTCGATGCGGAAACCGATGGCAAACGGCTTGGCTTCGATATGCACGCCCTGGCGATGCAGCATACGGAAGGTGTCGCGGGAGCTGTGACCCAGGGCCAGCACTACATGGCGGCTGCGAAGTGTCTCGCCATTGGCCAGCACCACGCCTTCGAGCTGGCCATCGTCGATCACGAGATCGGTGACCCTGGTCTCGAAGCGTACCTCGCCGCCGAGGGCGATGATTTCCTCGCGCATCGCGGCAACCACGCCGGTAAGGCGGAAGGTGCCGATATGCGGCTTGCTGACGTACATGATCTCTTCCGGCGCGCCGGCGCGGACGAATTCGTGCATCACCTTGCGGGCGTAGAACTTCGGATCCTTGATCTGGCTGTAGAGCTTGCCGTCGGAGAACAGACCGGCACCGCCTTCGCCGAATTGCACGTTGGATTCCGGCGTCAGGGTCTTCTTGCGCCACAGCGCCCAGGTGTCCTTGGTGCGGCGGCGCACATCCTTGCCGCGCTCCAGCACGATGGGCTTGAAGCCCATCTGTGCGAGCAGCAGCGCGGCGAACAGCCCACAGGGGCCGAAGCCTACCACCAGCGGCCGCTCGGTCAGATTGGCCGGAGCCTGGCCGACCGGGTAGTAGCGGGTATCCGGCGCCGGGCGCACGTGGTTGTCGTCGGCAAAGCGCGCCAGGACTGCCGCCTCGTCACGAACCTCGACGTCGAGGATGTAGATGAACAGGATGACGCTGTTCTTCTTGCGCGCATCGTAGCTGCGCTTGAACACGCTGAAGTTCAGCAGGTCGGCGTCACTGATGTTCAGACGCTTGACGATGGCCTGGCGCAGCGCATCGGCGGGATGATCGAGGGGCAGGGACAGTTCGGTGATGCGAATCATGGCGGTAATCCTGGCCGGTGACTCCGGCAGAGGAAGCAACGAGAGGGGGGCGTGAGGCGCGGATTGTACCGGCGGCAAGCACGCCTGTCAGGCGGCGCTTACGCGGTTCCCCCGGGGCAGGTGCTGCGCCCGGCGCCCGCGGCCCGGCATTATCGGCTTATAATCGCCGCCAATTTGCCCGACAGTTGCGCAGGGTCCTGCCTGTTGGCGCGCGTCTTACCTTGATTCTCCGTGGTTGGCTCTATCATGAAACGATCCAAAAGCAGCCGTCGTTGGCTGGATGAACACGTCAACGATCCCTTCGTCAAACGCGCGCAGAAGGATGGCTTGCGCTCGCGCTCCAGCTACAAGCTGATCGAGCTGAACGAGAAGGACAAACTGATACGTCCCGGCATGCTGGTCATGGATCTCGGTTCCGCGCCTGGCGGCTGGTCGCAGGTGGCCGGCGGAATCGTCGGCGAGAAGGGCAGGGTGCTGGCCACCGACATCCTGCCGATGGGCGGGCTGGATAACGTCGATTTCGTTCAGGGCGACTTCACCGAGGACGCCGTGTTCCAGCAGATTCTCGACATGCTCGACGGCCGGCAACCCGACCTGATCGTGTCCGACATCGCGCCGAACATCAGCGGCGTCGCCGCTGCCGACCAGGCTGCCTCGATGTACCTGGTGGAACTCACCCTCGACATGGTTCGCCAGGTGCTCAAGCCCGGCGGCAATTACGTGGTCAAGGTGTTCCAGGGCGAAGGCTCCGACGAGTTCCTCAAGGACGTGCGCAGCTCGTTCGAGAAGGTGGTGATCCGCAAGCCGGAGGCGTCGCGCCCGCGTTCGCGGGAGGTCTATCTGGTGGCCAAAGGCTTCAAGGGCTAGCGATTCGGCGTCACGCAAAGGTGGGTCCGAAGGCCGGCTGCCGCTGTTGAGCGTTCTGGCGGTGCGGTCTTGAGGAATGCGGATGCGCTTGTCGATCCCTTCTCATCCATGATTTTTCAGTTCCTCGCGTCTCCGCGCCATAGTCGATGGCGTCGAGTCGCGTAGGTAGGCGGCGTAGCCCTTCTTCCCTGGCCATCGGCGGCAACTTCGAAGCTGCCCGGTTGGCCATTCCATCCAGCCAGATGACCACCCCACCAGCGCCGCGGCGAGCTCAGCGCGCCATATGCCATGCCGCGCTACTCGTGGGCATCGGGCGCAGAAAAGATTGTATACAATCTTTGACCATTCACATCTTCCTTGTATACAGTTGGCTTTCCATCCACCCGGCTTGCGGTTGAGTATCGGCAAGCCCTCCATGCACCTGGAGAACCATGGCAAGCACAACGTACTACGTCCCCAAGGGCGGACATCCCGAGCAGACTCAACTGCTGACCGATCGTGCAATGTTCACCGAAGCCTATGCAGTCATTCCCAAGGGCGTGCTGCGCGACATCGTCACCAGCCACTTGCCCTTCTGGGACAACATGCGCATGTGGGTGCTGTCCCGTCCGCTTTCCGGCTTCGCCGAAACCTTTTCCCAGTACATCGTGGAGCTTGGCGCCGGCGGCGGCAGTGACCGGCCGGAGCATGACCCGAACGCCGAGGGCGTGCTGTTCGTCGTGGACGGAGAGTTCTCTCTGACGATCGAGGGAACCCTCTACGACATGCGTCCCGGCAGCTATGCGTTCATACCGCCTGCTGCGAAATGGAGCGTGCGCAACACCGGAGCGGCGCCGGTACGTTTCCACTGGATCCGCAAGGGCTATCAGGCCGTCGAAGGCTTGCCCTACCCGGAGGCCTTCGTGACCAACGAGAACGATATCGAGCCGATCCCCATGCCGGGTACCGATGGCAAATGGGTGACCACGCGCTTCGTCGACATGAGCGACATGCGCCACGACATGCACGTCAACATCGTCACGTTCGAGCCGGGTGCGGTTATCCCCTTCGCTGAAACCCACGTCATGGAACACGGCCTCTACGTCCTGGAAGGCAAGGCGGTGTATCGCTTGAATCAGGATTGGGTCGAGGTCGAGGCGGGCGACTACATGTGGCTGCGCGCGTTCTGTCCGCAGGCCTGCTATTCCGGGGGCCCAGGCAAGTTCCGCTACCTGCTGTACAAGGATGTGAACCGACACATGGACCTGGGTCGTTTCAACCAGCGGGCCTGACCTCCAGTGCCTTCGCAGCGGCGAAGGCACCCTGCCTACCCTCGCGCGCAAACGCTCTGCTGCGCCTATGCGCGCAGCGAGCTAGCCGATCCGCTGCAGGAACCGTTCGATCCGCTCCAGCACCTGTCCCGGTTGCTCTCGATGCGGAACATGGCCCACCCCCGAAAGCAGCGCCTGTTCGACCTGACCGCTGGCGTGGTCGGCGATCAGCTGCGGGTGGCGTTCGGAGCCGAACTCATCGTCATCACCATGGATGGCAAGGCTCGGACAGCCGACTGCAGGCAGCGCGTGGGCCAGCGTCCATGTGGCGAAATCCGGCGCCAGCCAGGTATCGATCCATGCGCTCAGGACCCAGTCACTGCGCTCGCCGTGATAGCGGCGCAGACGTTCGCGTTGCGCGGGGTCGGCGAACCAGGCCCTGGCCTGGCGGATGCCTGAGAGCGTGCGCTGTTCGACGAAGGTAACCGCCGACATGGTGATCATCGCCTGGCAGGCTTCGGGATACCGCGCGGCGCAATGCACGGCCATGCTGCCTCCGACGCTGTGTCCGAGCACCACGAAGCGGTCGATACCCAGGTGTGCCAACACTCGGGCGAAGCCTTGCGCAGCTTCGTCTTCGACGAAGGTGTGTGCCGGCGGAGTGGTTAAACGGTCGGAGCGGCCGAAGCCCAGCCGGTCATAGGCGACCACTGTTCGGCCGGTGGCATTGGCGAGGGCGGATGGGAAGTCTTTCCATTGTTCGATACAGCCGAGCGACTCGTGCAACAGCAGGATCGGGGCGTGGTTCGGGCGCAGCGCGTCGCGCTCCGGGAACCAGCTGCGGACGAACATCCGGCCGTGGCTGCCGTCGATCCACAGATCGGTCGGGCCGTCGCCGAGCAGGGTGCTGATGGTCATGGCGCTTTCCTGGAGCGGGGCGGAAGGCATAGCTGTACTGTTCTTTTACGTAAACGTCAACATGCGCGGATGAATGTATCGGCCATGACGCCTCGGCTCGAACGCACCGGGTGTGGCACAGACCGGAAAAAGAAACGGGCGTCGCGGTCAGTTCAGATGGCGCTGGAACCAGGCAATGGTGCGTTGCCACGCCAGCTCGGCTGCCGGCTCGTCGTAACGCGGCGTGCTGTCGTTGTGAAAGCCGTGGTGGGTGCCGGGGTAGATATAGGCCTCGTAGGGCTTGCCGGCGGCCTTGAGTGCGGCTTCGTAGGCGGGCCAGGTTTCGTTGACGCGCTCGTCCTGTTCGGCGAAGTGGAACAGCAGCGGCGCGCGGATCTTCTCCACATCCGCCGGGTCCGCCTGGCGGCCATAGAACGGCACGGCGGCGCCGAGTTCGGGGTAGGCCACCGATGCGGCGTTCGTCACCCCGCCGCCGTAGCAGAAGCCGGTGATGCCGACCTTGTCGCTGGTGGTCTCGTGGGCCATCAGCCATTCGATGGCGGCGAAGAAGTCGTTCATCAGCTTCTGCGGATCGACCTGAGCCTGCAGTTCGCGGCCCTTGTCGTCGTTGCCGGGGTAGCCGCCGACCGAACTCAGGCCGTCGGGCGCCAGGGCGACGAACCCGGCCTTGGCCACGCGTCGGGCCACGTCTTCGATATAGGGATTGAGGCCACGGTTCTCGTGCACGACGACGATGCCCGGCACCTTGCCCTCGGCCTTGGCCGGGCGCACCAGATAGGCACGGATCTCGCCGTGGCCTCTGGGCGAGGGATAGCGGACATACTCGGCGATGATGTCGGGGTCGGTAAAGGCAATCTGTTGCGCCAGCGCATAGTTGGGCGTGAGCGCGTCGAGCACGGCGACCGTCGTCATGCTGCACAGGGTGAAGGCGGTGGCGCGGTCGAGGAATTCGCGGCGGTTGAGTTTGCCGTGCACGTAGAAATCGTAGAGCTCGAGCAGTTCGGGGGCGAAGTCTCTGGCAGTCAGACGTTCCATCGGCGGCTCCTTCGGTGGGGCGAAAGATGGCAGGGCGGTTGCGCTGGGTGGCAGCAGCCAGTGTAGACAGCCATGTCAGCACCGGTGCGGTTGCTGACGATTTACCGGTTCAGGCCCTGGATTCGCCGTCGCGGCGCGGCGGGCGCGAAGTGGACGGCGGTTCGACGACCGTCAGCAGACCATCCTTGCCCAGATGCAGGCGCAGGTAATCCTCGGCGAGCAGCAGCTGGCCGGCGTAGAGCGCAGCGGCTTCGGCGCGCAGGTCCTCGATCGAATGGCCGCGGCCGACGTGCTTCTGATAGCGCGCGCTGAAGTGGGTCAGCACCAGGTTGGGCAAACCGACCGCCTGGGCGAAGCGCGCCACGGTGGCGGCCGTGCTGTGGCCGAAGTCGTTGCGGGCGTCGTTGGCCACGGCCTCGGTGTAGGTCGCCTCGTGCACCAGCAGCTGGGCATCGCGGCAGGTTTCGGCCAGCAGGTCGGGGCGGTCGTTGTCGCCCCCGACGACGATGCGCCGCGGGCTGCGGCTGAAGCTCAGGTAGTCGTGGCTGCGCAGCACGCGCCCCTCGTGTTCGATGTCGAAGCCGCGCGCCAGCTGGCCCCAGAGCGGGCCGCGCGGCACACCGTCATGTTCCAGACGATCGATGTCCAGCCGCGGATCGGGGCGCGCCTCGCTGAAGCTGTAGCCGTAGCAGGGCACGCGATGGGACAGCTCGGTCGCCTCGATGCGCATGTTCGGGCTGCGCCACTCGTCCAATGTCTCGACCGCATGGAAGTCCAGCTCGTAGCTCAGCCAGCTCTGACTCATGCTCAGGGTGGCGCGTACCCAGGTCTCGATGCCCTGCGGGGCGATGATTGTCAGCGGCGCCTTGCGCCCCATCATGCCTGCGCTGGCCAGCAGGCCGGGCAGGCCGTAGCAGTGGTCGCCATGCACATGGGTGATGCAGATCGCGCGCAGGTCGTGCAGCGACAGCGGCGTGCGCAGCAGACGATGCTGGGTGCCCTCGCCGCAGTCGATCAGGTACCAGGCCTTGCCGGTCTCTTCCAGCAGTGCCAGCGCGCTGACGTTGCGCGCGCGGGTCGGGGTGCCGGACGAGGTACCGAGAAAGAGCAGGTCCACGGGCATGTTCTCCAGAGGGGGCTGGCTAGTATGCCGTACGACCGGGGGAGCGGTCCTGGGGTTGCGTCCTCAGGCGCTGCGGGCGAGCTGCTCGTCGATGAAGCGGTCATCGTCGGGGCGATCCAGCAGGGCAGTCAGCAGACCGCTGGCGCGGTTGACCTCACCACGGTCGATGCAGCCGATGGCCTCGTTGAGCCGCTCGCGCCATTGGGCGTCGGTTGCCGGCGCCGGGGCCGACGCGATGCCGATCAGCTCGTCCAGGTCCGTGGGCAGGCTGACGATCATGTCATCCAGCGACGGCATTGGTTGTACCGGTGCCGCAACGGGGGCCGGTATGTGGTCAGGGCCGTGGCCGAGGTATTCGTCCATGGTCATCTCCGTCACGACTGGCACCTGGCGCTGGAACGGGTTGATGTCAGGGAAGGACGCTTCCGCCCGCTTCACGCCGGCCGGTCGGGCCTCGACCATGATTGCCGCCGTGGCGGCTGCGCTGGCGCGCCGGCGCTGTAGCAGCAGGCCGCCCAGCAGAAACAGCACGGGAAGGGCGAGCAGCCAGGGGCTGGCGAGGCTGTCCGGCTGGTCCGTCATAGCGGGCGCGGCAGGCGCGGGAACCGGGGATGCGGGTGCCTGGCGCTCCACGCTGACTTCACGGGGCCCCGGCGCCGTGACGATGGCAGATTCCGCGGCGAGCGGGCTGGTCTCGCGTTGCGCCAGGCTCCGCTGTGCTTCGGCGAGCAGGCGATTCTGCGCGTCCATCTGCGCCTGCAGGCTCAGCACCTGGGCTTCGAGTTGGCTGAGCACATCCACCAGCCCGCGATCAGCTGTCACTGGCGTCTCCCGCGCGGTGTGCTCGGGAGGTGGTATCGCTAAGTCGGCTTCGCGAGGCGCGGCGGCCACCTGGGTCGTCGGCCTGGGCGTGGCATGTTGCAGTCCGTCCGGCAACAGCAGATCGGCGCCGACCCGCAAGCGGTTGCGGTCACCGCCGATGAAGGCGTTCGGGTTGAGTGCGTAGAGGTCGGCCATCAACGCTTCGTGCGAGCCGACAGCACTGCCTTCAAGCCGCTGGGTGATGGCCCAGAGGCTGTCGCCGGGCCGGATGCGATACCGCGTGCCCTGTTCGACCGCAGGCAGCACGCGAGCGTGCGGCGGTTCCACGGGTGGTGCGCTGACGATGGCCGGTGCTTGCGGCTGGGCACGCGGCAGCGCCGGCAGGTCGGGCTGGTACAGTGGCGGGTCGAGCAGCAGGGTGTACTCGCGCAGCAGCTGGCCGCCCGGCAGGCTGAGCTCGACGATGAAGTTCAGGTACGGCTCGTTCACCGGTGCGGTGGAGCTCACGCGGATCCGCTGGCCGCTGCCGTCGAGCGCCGGCACGAAGCTCAGCTTGGCGAGGAAGTCGGGCCGCTCGACTCCGGCGCGGGCAAACACATCGCTCGGTGCCAGGCGCACCTTGATGTCATCGGCACCCAGTCCGCGCGCGTCAATCAGCTCGATGTCAGCCGTGAGCGGCTCGGCCAGCGCCGAATGCAGACGGATCTCGCCCAGCCCGATGGCGCTGGCCAGGGGCGTGTAGCAGGCGGCGAGCAGGAGCAGGGGCCAAACGGCAAGACGAAAGGACGACATAAACATTCCGGGTGCCAGCAGGGCTGTGGCCGACGGCGCCGTGCAAGGCAGCCGGGCCGTGCGGGGGCTTATGGCAATTCGGCCGGCCCGCAGCGGGCGCTGCAATCATCATGGCTCGTATGATGGCATTTTGCTAGCTACTTCACAGTTTTCGGATCGGCGGCGGCTGATTCACGCGTGCGACACATCAGCTCACAGATGCCGAGGGCACCCCCGGGCACGGCTAAAGGTTGCTGAAAGTTTTGTTTCGTAGCCTCCCGCTCCCCCTGCTGCTTCGGCCGGACAAGAATAAAGAGGAGGTAAGCTGTGTTGACCCTGATTGGTCTGTTGACCATCTGCAGCCTGGTGGTGCTGCTGCTCGTAGGACGGATGGCGCCCATTCTGCCGCTGATTCTGGTACCGCTGGCGGGCGCTTTGCTGGCCGGCTTCGGGCTGGAGGCCATCACCGGGTTCTTCACCGACGGCCTCGGCAAGGTGATCTCCATTGCCACGATGTTCGTCTTCGCCATCACCTTCTTCGGCGTGTTGCAGGACACCGGACTGTTCCGCCCGATCATCGGAACCATGGTGAGGCTGACCCGCGGTAATGTCATCGCCGTAACGGTGGCCACCGCGTTGATCGGCATGCTGGCGCACCTGGACGGCGCGGGCGCGACCACCTTCCTGCTGACCATTCCGGCACTGCTGCCGCTCTACCGCAAGTTGGGCATGAGCCCTTATCTGATGTTGCTGCTGCTGGCGCTCGGTGCAGGCATCTTCAACATGGTTCCCTGGGCCGGCCCGCTGGGGCGGGCCGCGGCGGTGACCGGTATCGAAGTCACCGAACTGTGGCGGCCGCTGATCGCCATTCAGGGCGTCGGCGTGGTTCTGCTGGTGGCACTCGCCGTCCTGCTTGGTCGGCGGGAGCAGCGGCGTATCGCCTCAGGAGCTGGCGGTGCGGATGCCGGCGTACTGGTCGAAAGCCACCACAGCCTTCACGAACCCACCGAAGAAGAGCGCGCCCTGGAGCGGCCGGGCCGACTCTGGATCAACGGCGGGTTGTTCCTGCTGGTGCTGATCTCGCTGTTCGCCGGCGTGCTGCCGGCCGGCTACATCTTCATGATCGGTCTGTCGCTGGTGCTGCTGATCAACTACCCCGGCGGCAAGGCTCAGATGCAACGCATCGCGGCCCATGCGCCCGCCGCCCTGAGCATGGGCATGATCATTCTGGCAGCGGGCTCCATGCTGGGGATATTCACCGGTACGGGCATGCTGACCTCCATCGCCCAGGATCTGGTGCAGGTCCTGCCCGCCTCGGTCGTGCCCAGCCTGCACATCATCCTTGGCGTCTTCGGCCTGCCGATGGAGCTGATGCTGAGCACCGATGCCTATTACTTCGGTCTGCTGCCGGTGACGCTGGAAGTGGTGGCGAACCATGGCGTGGAGCCTGCCAGCGTGGTGTACGCGATGACCATCGGCAACATCATCGGCACCTTCATCAGCCCGTTCTCGCCCGCGCTTTGGCTTGCGCTTGGCCTGGCCGGTCTGGATCTTGGCCGGCACATCCGCTACTCGCTGTGGTGGATGTGGGGCTTCTCGCTGGTGCTGTTCGCCGTGGCCTGGGCGCTGGGGATGTTCTGAGCCCGTTCGCCAGCCGCGCACCGCACTGCAGCCGTCGACTTGCGTCTGAAGGCTGCCGATGCGGCGCGCATGAGACCCGAGCTTACAGGTACTTGAGCCAGGCGATGTCCCGGCGCCGGGCCTTGAGCTCGGCAAACCAGCGCACGGCCGGGTACAGCGCCACCGCCAGCACAACGGTCCACAACCACAGCGGCCAGACCGCCTCGAAGCCGAAGTGGCTGCCACGGTTCAGGCCCCAGATCGCCACCGCGGCGAGGTAGAGCAGCTTCAGCACGTAAAGGTGCAGCAGGTAGAAGAACATCGGCGCTGCGCCGAACACCGTCAGCGGGCGCAGCCAGGCGCGATCCTGGCGGCGCTCGAAGTGGCGCAGCAGAAGCAGGCCGGTGCCCAGGGTCAGGCAGAGGAACAGCAGTGACGGCGGATATTTGGTGATGTTCAGCAGGCTCATCAGTGTCCGCAGTCCATCCTCGCCAACCACCCAGGGCTGCTCGCCGTAACCATTGATCAGGCGTAGCAGAACGAACAGCAGCAGCGCGGCCCTGCCCCAGTTGGCGAGGTTGTGCTGACGGCGTTCGGCATCGGCGTTGCGTCCGAACCAGGGGCCGGCGGCGTAGCCCAGGGCGATCACGCCGATCCAGGGCAACAGCGGGTAGGAGGTGCGCAGGCGCAGGCTGTCCGAGACCTCGAGCCAGCCGCGATCATGCAGGATGGCCCACGGCAGGTGCATGGGTGATCCGACGGGGAAGTGCAGCGGATCGAGCAGGTTGTGCCCGCCGATGATCAGCAGTCCGAGCAGCACCAGCCACGGGCGCGGCAGCCAGAGCAGCGCCGAGAGGGCGAGCATGCTCAGGCCGATGGCCCAAATAACCTGGAGGTAGATGACCTGCGGCGGGAACTGGAAGGTCCAGGCGAAGTTGACCAGGGTGAACTCGAGCGCCACCAGAAACAGCCCGCGCTTGAGCAGAAAGCTCGACACCGCGTGGCGGCCCTGATGCTTTTCGCCATAGAGGAACGCTGATAACCCGGTCAGGAAGATGAATACCGGTGCGCACAGGTGCGCCAGGGTGCGGCTGAAGAACAGTGCCGGCTCGGTGACCGCCACGTCCATCGGATCCGGCACCTGCATGTGCAGCAGAAAAGTTTCGCGGACATGGTCCAGCAGCATGAACAGAATCACCAGGCCGCGCAGCGCGTCGATGGATTGAAGGCGCGCCGCAACGGGCGAGGTCAGGTCGGGGGCGGGCATGCACGGCTCATGGCAGAAGTTCGCGGACAACGGGCGCGGAGGCCATGAGGACGTGATGCCTCACGGCCAGACTACGGCGGCGCCCGACAAGGTGCGATACGTTATAACAAAAGTGCTGTGCATCCAAACGCCTGTCCGTTCCGCGCGCCGCTGTGCTGCTTCGGGGGCGACAGCGGCGCGGGGCGAGGCGGGCGTCACTCGCAGTTGACCATCCAGGACAGACCGAAGCGGTCGGTCAGCATGCCGAAACGCTCGGCCCAGAAGGTCTTCTCCAGCGGCATGATCACCGTACCGCCTTCGCCCAGGGCAGCGAACAGCTGCTCGGCCTCGGCCACGCGGGTCGGGTGCAGGGAAATCGAGCAGCCCTTGATGCCTTCGTACGGTCCTCCGCCACAGGTGTCTCCGGGCAGCGTGTCGGAGGCCATCAGCGTGCTATCGCCGAGGTTGAGGCAGGCATGCATGATTCGCTCGCGGTACTCGGCGGGGAACTGCTCGGCATCCGGCGCCTGGGCGAAGGTCATCAGCTCCAGGGTCCCGCCCAGTACCTGCTGGTAGAAGGTGAAGGCCTCGCGGGCATTGCCGTCATAGGTGAGGTAGGTGGAAAGCTTCATCTTCGTGCTCCTTGCTGTCAGTGGTTGAGTTGCGCACGCAGGCGTTCTTCCTGCTCGCGCAGTTCGGGGGTGAACTCGGCGCCGAAGTCTTCCGCTTCGAAGACCTGGCGGATCTCGATCTCCGCCTCGCCGATGGCGGACGGCGGGCAGCGCCTGACCCAGTTGATCGCCTCCTGCAGCGAAGCGGTCTGGAACAGCCAGAAGCCGGCGATCAGCTCGCGGGTCTCGGCGAACGGGCCGTCGATGACGCTGCAGCGCTCGCCCTCGAAGCGCACCCGCGCGCCCTTGCTGCTGGGCTGCAGGCCCTCGCCGCCGAGCAGCACGCCAGCGTTGGCCAGTTCTTCGTTGTAGCGGCCCATGGCCGCAAGCACGTCCTCGCCGGGCATCTGGCCGGCTTCGGTTTGCGGTGTGGCCTTTATCATCACCATGAAACGCATCGGTCGACTCCTTCGTTGGATGGAAAGGAGCCTAGACGGGGATGTCGGGATTTCCGCTGGCTCCGATCATTGGTCGAACGGGCGCGGGACAAATCGACAGGGCGGTGGAAACTTTCCGAATCAGCGCAGCGGATAGCTCAGCAGGAGCAGATGCAGGCAGTTGAGGAGGCCATGCAGTGACACCGCCACCCATAGCCGGTCGCCGGCACAGTGAAACGCCAGGCCGTAGCCCAAACCGGCCAGGCCGGCGAGCAGGGCGAAGCCGGTCCCGAAGGGCAGATGAGCCGCGCCGAACAGGATCGCTGCGAGGCCGATGCCACTGGCCGCGCCGAAGCGACGGACCAGTTCACGCTGCAGCAGAGCGCGAAAGATCAGCTCCTCGGCGAGACAGGTGACGGCCAGATTGACAGCCAGCCAGGCGAGGAACTGCTCCGGCCACTTCGGCTGCCAGGCGAGGACGCCGCCGGCCACCGCCAGCAGCGGCACGGATGCCAGGCACGCGCCCGAGACCAGCCATGTGCATCGCTTCGAGCGCCAGGCTGCGCGCGGCTGGCCCAGCCACCAGGCGAGCAGCAGCGCGGCGACCATGGCCTTGTCCGGGCTGAGCCGCAGTTGCCAGGGCGCCGCACCGCCCAGGTCCTGCGGCGGCCCCAGCGGCAAGGGGTTGAAGCCGGGCAGCAGATGCGCGGCCAGCAGAATGGCGCCGATCAAGGTGGTTGCCAGCCACGGCAGCCGTGGCAGGTACGGCTCGGCCAGCAGCCAGCCGGCGAACGCCAGCACGAGCAGCGCCCCGATCGGCTCGATCAGGCCGAGTGCCAGACCGCTCAGCAGTGTGGCGAGAGGGACGCCCAAGGGCAGCGCGGCGCGCACGTCACTGCAGCCGGTAGCGCGCCAGTTCACGGGGCGTCAGCAGGTGCATGCGCCAGGGATCGATCTGCTGCATGTCATCGGCCAGTCGCGGGTTCACGCCCATGTCGCGCAGGTAGGCCTGCGGCGTGCGTCGCGGCCGCTGGCCGATGGACAGCGCCGACTCGCCGTTGGCGAGATAGGGCCGATGCAGGCCGACATAGCCACGTATGGTGCGTTGTCGGCCGGCCGCCAGCAGGTAGATGCAGCTGCCCTGGCAGACCGCGCTTGCCGGCACCAGCGCATCGAAGCCGGTTTCGCGCAGCAGGTAGCCCATGCGCATGGCCTCCGCGGCGCTGCCGCCGATGTTGTCGAGGATCAGCAGCTTGCGCGCGTATTTGCCGGGATGGGCCATGATGCCCTTGAGCAATGCCTCGTAGTCGCCCGGCGCGATCTGCTCGGTAACCCGAGCCACCAGTACCAGCCCCTGGTCCTCGTGCTCCAGCGGCAGTACCTCGACCTTGGCGTGGGCGGTGCAGGCGAACAGCGCCAGGGCGCAGAGGGTGGCGAGGCGGAGCATCGAGCAGGCGGTCCTGTTGTGGGAGGTGGCGAAGATACCTGCCGCGCCGGCTTTCGCCTACTGCCTTTGCATGTTGCTCAGCCGGCCGGCTGCTCGACGTTCGCCAGGCCGTCGAGGCGCTTGCTCCAGTCTTCCACCGCGTTGTTCTGCAGCCTGCGTTCGACGAGCGTGCGCCAGTTCGGCACCAACGGCAGTTCGGCCAGTTCGAGCAGGTCGGCGCGCTCCAGCGGTCGGCGGTAGAGCACGTCCATCACCCGCGTCAGAGGCCAGCGCGGGTAGGCGCGCTGCTCCAGCAGCAGTGCCTGGCCGACCTGCAGCTCGCCGGGCTCGAGCACCTGGTAATACCAACCGCACAGGCCGCTTCGCTGGACGCGCAGCGACATGTCCTTCACGCCGAAGCGGTCGTTGAGCTTCCAGCAGGGCTGGCGGGTCTGCGCCACCTGCAGCAGCACGTCGCCACAGCGCAGCACGTCGCCCAGGCAGAGGTCGGCCTCGCCGAGGCCGGTGGTGCTGATGTTCTCGCCGAAGGCTCCGGGCCGCTCGAGCAGCGGTGAATGGCCGAGCTGAGCACGCCAGTGGTGATAGTGCTCGAACGGGTAGTGATGCAGCGCCTTGTAGACGCCGCCATGCACACGGCGATCGCCCTGTTCGTCGCCGGCGAGCCCTTCGCTGCCGACCGCCACCGGCCCGGCAGTGGGCTGCTTGGCGATGGCGCTGTGGCTGCCGGGGCGGGTGAAGGGCACGGCTGTGCCGACGAGCAGCTGTTCGATCCTGGCCAGTTGCATGCGGGGCTCCTTGCTGAAGGCGGCTGGCGAAGCGCCGATTGTGCCGCAGCGCAGGCCGTCTGGCCCGCGCTTCGTGACGCCATCCCGGCAAGGGGAACCGCCAGCCGCTCGCCGGCTGCTAGGGCGCGTCGGTGGACAGCGCGCGGATCATCGCCGTGGTCAGGTAGAGCCGCGGCGCGATGCTGGCCAGTTCGATGTACTCGTCCTCCGAATGCAGCCCGGCACCGACCACGCCCATGGTTTCCAGCACGGCCGGCTTTTCGCTGCCCGGCACATAGGCATAGCCGGCATCGGTGCCGAATCGCATGGCGATGGGTTCGATGCGCTGGTCGATCTCGCTGTACAGGCGCTGGGCGGTCTCGGCCAGGCGCTTGGAAGCGGAATTTTCCGCCAGCGGCGGGCGGCCCTTGTCGATGCGCAGTACGACCTGGGTGTCATCGATCAGCCGGTTCTGAATGATGCGCTGGCCGTCGGCGAGCACCCGCTCGGTCTCGGTGAGGTCCGAGTAACGCATGTCCGCCTCGGCGCTGGCCTTGTTGGGAATGATGTTGCGCTTCTCGCCGCCGTCGATCATGGTCCAGCTGACCGTGGTGCCCTTGTCCGCATCTCCCAGATCCTTGAGCTGCACCAGCTGGTGCGCCAGCTCCAGGATGGCGTTGCGTCCATCTTCCGGTGCGGAGCCCGCGTGGGACGATTTGCCCTTGACCTCCAGCATCACGGCGTTGATGCCATTGGTTGCGGTGGTTACCGCGTCGCGATCCGGCGGTTCGTAGGAGAAAACGTAATCATGCTTGCGGGCGAGTTCGGCGATCAGTGCCTTCGAGCCCGCCGAGCCCATCTCCTCGTCCGGATTGAAGAGCACAGTGATCGTGCCGTAGTCGTCGAACTGCTGGTCGCGCAGCAGCTTGAGCGCATGCAGGATCATCGCCACGCCGCCCTTGGCATCGGCGACACCCGGCCCGTAGGCGCGCTGCCCGTCCATGCGGAACGGGCGTTCGGCGGCGCTGCCTTCGGCGAACACGGTGTCGTAGTGGATCATCAGCAGGAAGTTCTTGCTGCCCTTGCCCTGCAAGGTGGCGACGATATTGTCCCCTACCGAGGGCGTGGCCGGTCGGGTGCTCACCTCGGCCCCCAGTGCCTGCAGGCGCTCGACCAGCATCTGGCTGACCGTGGCCAGACCCTTTTCCTGGCCGGTGCCGGTATCCACGGCTACCAGCTGCTCGACGGTTTCGAGATAGGCCGGCTGTTCGGCTTTCGCCTGTTTCAACAATTCGGCGGGTTCGATTTCGGCAGCCACGGCGGTCACAGACGACAGGCAGAGTGCGACTGCGGCGGCAAGCGGGGCGATGGCGCGGACGTGCATCGGGAAGACCTCGGATCGCGGGGGTGTTTAAGCTCAGAGCCTCGCCGCTGGCACAACGTTCAGCGTTTCACCTCGCCTGGAGAGTGCTAAGGTCTGCCTTTTCCACTTGTCGGAGAACTCCCGGTGTCCCTGACCACGACCTACGATCCGCAGAACATCTTCGCCCAGATCATTCGCGGCGACGCCCCCTGCTACAAGCTCTACGAGGACGACGACGTGCTCGCCTTTCTCGATCTGTTCCCGCAGTCCTTCGGCCACACGCTGGTCATCCCCAAGCGCTCGGCGGCCTGCAACATCCTCGACGTGGACAGCGAGGCGCTCGCGAAGGTGATCAAGGTGGTGCAGAAGCTGACCCGGGCCATCGTCGCCGAGCTCGAGCCCGACGGCGTGCAGGTCGCCCAGTTCAATGGCGCGCCGGCCGGGCAGACGGTGTTCCATATCCACATGCACATCGTGCCGCGTTACGCCGGTGAAGGGCTGGGCATCCACGCGGCGGGCAAGGCCGATCCCGCGGAGCTGGAGAAGCTGCAGGCGCGCCTGCTGCAACGCATCGCCACCCAGGCCTGATCACGGCGCCGGCCATGTCGGCGGCCGGCGCGCTTCGCGACCATCGCAGCAGCAAACAGGCACCAAAGTACAATTCGTGCCCGCCGGGGGGCTTCGTACCCTGCGGGCATGATGCCTCCCACGCTCGTCCTCGTTCGCCGTATACAGCATGCCTTCAGCGCCTGCAGCAGGTGGCTGCGGTTCGGCGTGCTGCTGAGCATCGCCGTGCTGCCCTGGTGCGCCCGCGCCGAGGCGTTGCCGGTGCTCACCCTGAGCGTGCTGCAGTTCGGCACGCCGCACTGGGAGCTGGAACACCTCAAACGACGTCAGCTGGACCACGCCAACGGCTTCGAACTGAAGGTGCGCCTGGCGGCCGACGTGCCGGCGTCGCGCCTGGCATTGTCCAGCGGCAGTGTCGATGGTGCGGTGAGCGACCTGCCCTGGGCGCAGACGCGGCATGCGGCGGGCAGCAGCTATCGCTACCTGCCGTTCTCCCCGCAGCTCGGTGAAGTGCTGGTGCCGGCCGGCAGCACGATCCGCACGCTGGCCGATCTGCGCGGCAAGCGCATCGGCGTCGCCGGCGGGCCGGACGGCCTCGGCTGGCTGCTGCTGCGACGCGCCGCGGCGGAGCAGGGCATCGATCTCGCCAGGGAGGCCCGCGTGCAGTACGCCGCGCCGCCGCTGCTGGGCCAGGCGCTGCGCCGCGGCCAGCTGGATGCGCTGCTGACGTTCTGGCATTTCTCCGCGCGCCTGCGTGGCGAGGGCGGGGTGCAGACAGCCTTCGGCCTGGCCGACCTGCTGAGCGATCTGCAGCTCGATGCGCAGTTGCCGGTACTCGGCTATCTGTTTCCCGAACCCTGGGCGCAGGCCAACGAAGCGTTGCTGCAACGCTTCGCCAGCGCACTGCGCCAGAGCAAGCACGAGCTCGCCAGCGAACCGGCGTACTGGCAGGCGATCCGTCCGCTCATGCGCGCCGAGGATGAGGCGGTGTTCGCCGCGCTGCGCGACAGCTTCGTCGCGGGCATTCCGCAGCCGCTGGATGCCGCACGAATCGCCGACCTGCAGCGGCTGCTGGTGCTGACCGGCAGCGATCCGGCTCGGCTGATGCCGGCCGCGCTGTTCCAGAGCGCACCATGAGCGGCTCGCGCTGGGCCTGCTGGGTGGCGCTGCCGTTGGCGCTGCTGCTCTGGGCCGGCATCGCACTGGTGGTGCAGACACCGTTGCTGCCCACGCCCGCCGCTGTGCTCGATACCTTCTGGCAAGCGCTGCAGAGCGGCGAGCTGCCCGAGCACCTGCTGGTGACCTTGCGCCGGGTTCTGATCGCGTTCGCCCTGGCTATGGCGCTGGGCACGCTGCTTGGTGTGTGGATGGGCCGCTCGCGGCTGGCCAATGCGCTGCTCGATCCGCTGCTGGTGCTGTTTCTCAACCTGCCGGCGCTGGTCACCATCATCCTGCTCTACGTCTGGTTCGGCCTGGTGGAAGCGGCGGCGGTGCTGGCGGTGGTGGTCAACAAGGTGCCGAACGTGGCGGTGACGGTGCGCGAAGGCGCCCGCAGCCTAGACCCCAAGCTCGAGCAGATGGCGCGGGTCTACGGCTTCGGCCGCTGGCAGCGCATCGCCCACGTCTGGCTGCCGCAGCTGTTCCCCTACCTGATGGCGGCCACCCGCGGCGGGTTGGCACTGATCTGGAAGATCGTGCTGGTGGTGGAGCTGCTCGGTCGCTCCGACGGCATCGGCTTCCAGCTGCACATGGCCTTCCAGGTGTTTGACGTGGCCAGCATCCTCGCCTACAGCCTGGCGTTCATCGCCGTGGTGCAGCTGATCGAGCTGGCCCTGCTGCAACCGCTCGAACGCCGCGCCTCCGCCTGGCGCGAAGCGGGCGTGCGCCATGCTTGAGCTGCGCCTGAATGGCCCCGCCGCCGGCTACCCGGTGCTCGGTGTGATCGAGGGCCGGGTGTGTGCCGGCGATCGCATCTGCCTGCTCGGGCCTTCCGGTGTCGGCAAGACTACGCTGCTCAACGCCATCGCCGGCCTCGAGCCGCGGTTGAGCCCAGGCGTGCAGCAGCGTGCCGGGTTGCGCATCGGCTATCTGTTCCAGGAACACCGGCTGCTGCCCTGGCGCACGGTGCGGCAGAACCTGGCACTGGTCGGCGCCAGCCCGGCCGACATCGAGCGGCTATTGGCCGAGGTGGGGCTGAGTGGCGCGGCCGACAGCCTGCCGGATCAGCTCTCGCTGGGCATGGCGCGCAGGGCGGCACTGGCGCGCTGTCTGGCGATCAAGCCGGATCTGTTGCTGCTCGACGAACCCTTCGCCTCGCTGGATGCCGAGCGCGCCGCCGAACTGCGCGACCTGATAGCGCGGCTGCTCGATCGGCACCCCGGGATGGCGATGATCTGCGTGACCCATGACCCGCGCGATGCCGATGACCTGGCCAACCGCCTGTGGTACCTGGTCGGCCGCCCGGCAACGCTGCGCTGCGATGAACCGCTGGCGGCTGGTAGCCGGATCGGCGCGCCGCTGCGTCGGGCCTGAACCCTTCAGCCTGCTACCAGCTGCGTCAGCGCATGCAGCACCAGTCCGACCAGGCCACCGACCAGGGTGCCGTTGATGCGGATGTACTGCAGGTCCTTGCCGACGCTCTGTTCCAGCTGCTCGACCAGTTCGCGGCTTTCCCAGTTCTCCACGCGCTGAGCGATATAGGCGCCGATCTGTCCGCGGTAGCGTTCCAGCAGGCCGGGGGTGGCAGCCAGCAGTTGTTCGTTGATCCAGTTGCGCATGGACTCGTCCGCGGTCAGGCCGTCGCCGAGGCCGCGGCAGAGGGCGACGATACGTCGGCCGATGCGCGAATCGTCGCGGGCCAGGTCGCGTTCCAGCCAGGCTGTGAGTTCCTGCCAGAGGTTGCCGAAATAGGCGCTGGTGGCCGGGTGCTCCAGCAGCTGGGCGAGGATGCGCTCGACCTCGAGGGCGTAGTGCGGGTCCTGCTCCAGGCGCTCGATGTATTCACCGACGTGTTCGTCGAAGCGCTGGCGGATCAGGTGTTCGGGGTCGGCGGCGATTTCGGCGATCAGCGCGGACAGGCCGTCGACGAACTTGTTGGCCGACCAGCCGCTCACCGGCCGGCTCAGGCCGAGGTAGCGCAGGGTGCGGATTTCCCGGCTGATGGCGTCGGCGACCAGCGCGCGGGTCTGTTCGTCCTGCATGATCGAGTCGAGGCGCAGCAGCAGTTCGTCGAGCATCGCCTGATGGCGCCCCTGGCTGGTCAGCACGCGCAGTGCCTGGGCCAGCGGCGGGGCGAGGTCGAACTTGCGCAGGCGGCCGATCACCTTGGCTTCGACAAAGGCGCGCACGCGCTCGTCATGCAGCGCGGCGATGCCGAAATGCGCGACCCCGGTGAGCCGGCGGCCGACCGCTTCGGCATTGCGTGGATGGCGCAGCCAGCCAGCCAGGCGCGAGGCGAGGTCCAGCTCCTGCAACTTGGCCAGCACCAGCGGCGTGGCGAGGAAATGGGTGGTGATGAAGCTCGACAGGTTGCGGCCGATGCGCGCCTTGCTGCGGGGGATGATCGCCGTGTGAGGGATCGGCAGGCCGAGCGGGTGACGGAACAGGGCGGTGACGGCGAACCAGTCGGCGATGGCGCCGACCATGGCGGCTTCGGCGAAGGAGGCCACATAGCCCCAGGCCGGGTGGACGGTCTCGAAACGGGTCGCGACGATGTACAGCAGGGCGGCCAGCAACAGCAGCAGGCCGGCGACCAGCTTCATCCGCGAAACCGGTGACTGCCAGGCGCTGATCAGCGAACGCATGCGGTTCCTCGTGTCGATGGTGAGCGTGTGTGCAGTAGACAGCAAAGCAGGGATGGCGGTCGGTACGCGCTGCAGCTCTGCAGGATAGGCTCAGCAGTTGGCTGCGATGCTTCGGTGGGCTGAGCCCACCTCTGGGGCTTGAAGCCGTGAGGTGGGCGTCGCCTCGTGGATCAGACCTCGTCTTCTTCCTCGCGGATCAGCACGTACTGGCCTTCGGCGTCGTTCAGGCAGTCCCAGACATAGAACATCGAGATCTTGCCCGGGCTTTCGGTGACCGCGGCATAGTCGCCGGGCACGGCGGTGAAATAGACCCCGGAATCGGGTGCCGCCTGACAGGCGATGCGGGCGACGACGAAGGCTTCCGGCGCGGTGCCGTCGAAGTAGTCGTCGCGATCCTTGGCATCCCATTCGGCCGGCGCCTGGAAGGGGCCGGTGATGACGATGCGTGCGTCTCCTAGGTCCTGCTCTTCCGCTTCCTCGTCATATTCGTCGGGGCGGTAGAGGGTGCATTCCAGAGCGTCCGGGTTTTCGAGAATGGCCGCGCGGGATTGTGGGGTGAGTGTCTGCATGGAATCTCCGACTGCGGTTGGGTGAGCTGGCAGTGTGGTGGAGCGCAGCGGGTAGCGCAATCGGTTGGATGGTCGCGCCCGCCTGCGACGCCGTCCCGCGCGGCGTCACAGGCGCTGCCTGCCAGGGCTAGGCGCGAAAGCGCTCGACCTGGGTACGCAGTTCGGCTGCCAGCTTGTCCAGCTCGCCGGCGGTGCCGGCCAGGTTGGCGACCACCTCGCGCTGCTCCTGGTTGGTCAGTGCGATGCTCTGCAGGTTGCTGCTGAGCAGTGTGGCGGTACTGCTCTGCTCCTGGGTGGCGGTGCTGATGGCGCTGAACTGCTCGTCGGCACTGCGGCTCTGGTCGTCGATCAGGGCGAGCACCTCGGCCACCTTGGCGTTGCGCTGCAGGCCGTCGTCCATCAACCGCTGGCCCCGCTCCATGGTGCTCATGGCGTTGCCGGTTTCGGCCTGGATCTGGCTGATCATGCCGGTGATGCGGTCGGTGGCTTCGCGGGTGCGCGAGGCCAGGCTGCGCACCTCGTCGGCGACCACTGCGAACCCGCGACCCTGTTCGCCCGCCCGTGCGGCTTCGATGGCCGCGTTCAGGGCGAGCAGGTTGGTCTGTTCGGCGATGGCGGTGATTACCCCGACGATGCTGCCGATCTCCTGCGAGCGCTTGTCGAGGCTCTCCACCACGCGGGCGGTACCGCTCAATGCCGTGGCGATCTGCGCCAGGGCCTCGGATGCCTCGTCCATGGCGGCACGGCCGACACGGGTCTGCTCGGCATTGGCGCGCGCCACGCGCTGGGTGTCGCGCATGTTGTCGGCGATGTTCAGCGAGGTGGCGCTGAACTCCTCCACCGCACCGGCCATGCTGGTGATCTCGCCGGACTGCTGCTCCATGCCTTCATTGGCGCCGCCGGAAAGCCCGGCCAGCAGTTGCGCACGCTGGCTGACCTCACCCGAGGCGCCGCGGATACGCGACACCATGCCCGACAGCGCGTCGCCCATGCGGTTGAAGCTGTCCGCCAGCTGGCCGATCTCGTCGCGGCTGTGCACGTCCAGGCGGACGCTAAGATCGCCCGCACCCAATGCCTGCGCCTGCTGCACGACGGCAGCCAGCGGCTTGAGCTTGTGCCGCAGCAGCCAGATGGTCGCGGCAACCGCGAGGATCATCGCCAGCAGGTTGCCAATGGCCAGCCGGGCGCCGATGCTCCAGGTCACGTCCTGTATCTCGGCCGCCGGCATGCTCGCCAGCACGGTCCAGGGGCCGCCTTCGAAGAGGGTCGCGACGCTGTAGATTTCCTGGTCGGCATCGCTCCAGTAGCCGCCCGTGCCGTTCTGGCTGATCAGCTCGGCTACCGTTGCAGCGGCCTGGTCGGCCTGCCGCAGATTGGCCGGCGCGATCAGCCATTGGCGTTTTTCGTCGAGCAGCGCGAGCGAGCCGGTTTCGCCGATGCGAAAGCGCGCCAGGTTGTCGAACTGGATCCGTTGTGCGTCGGTGTAGTCGAAGCCGACGAACAGCACGGCGATCACCTGGCCGGCAGGGTCCTTCACCGGCGTGTACTGGGTCATGTAGTGCCGGTCGAAGAGGAACGCGCGGCCGATGTACTGCTTTCCACTGAGTAGCAGCGGATACGCCGGGTGCTGGCGGTCCAGCAGGGTGCCGATCGCGCGGCTGCCGTCCTGCTTGGTGACCGAGGTGCTGACCCGCACAAAGTCGTCGCCCGTGCGCGCGAACACGGTGGCGACACCGGCGGTCATTTCGCGGAAGTCGTCGACCACGCTGAAGTCGTTGTTCAGTGGCGCGCCTTCATGCATGAGCGCTGGCGTCATGACGCCGCCGACGTCGATACGCTGGTCGGTGGCGAGCTGCAAGCCATCGCTGAAGCGCTTTTCGAACAGTCCGCTCAAGCGCTGGGTGTTCTCGCGCAGGGTGCCGTGGAAGGTCGCCAACTGATCGGCCAGCAGCCGTGCTTCGCTGGCCAGATGCTGCTCCCGGGTGTTGAGGTTGGATGCGCTCAGCGAGCGAAGCGCGAAGACGGTGCTGCCGGTGATGACCACGGCAAGAATGAGCGCAAGCGCCAAGCCTAGTTGCGAGGCGATTCGAGCACGAGGCTGCTGCAAGGGATCTCCTGACCGAGCAGAAAGGATGGAAGGCATATGCTCGATACATTCGACACTATCGGCTTGGCGACATTGATCTTTAGACGCTGCCACGGGCGTGTTGTGTGGCCTGCACCGGCTTCGGACCACCGGTAGGCCGTGCCGCGAACGTCACGGCTTTTGCCGCCTCCAATCGATACCGAGCCACCACTGACAAGCGAGGCAGGCGTGAAAACAGACGAGCTGCAGGCGGGCGAGGAGCCCGACGTGACCATGACCGACTCCGGCGAGAAGAACCCCGGCGAGGATCCGGATTTCGACGACAAGCCGACCCGACTGGACAACCCGGACGAGCCAGAGGTGCTGTCGGACGATCCGGACATCCAGGGCATCGACGGCTCCAACCAGCCGAGCTAACGCCCCAACGACCCGCCTGTGGCGGGCCGTCCCTACGCGAGGACATATGCATGGACATCTATCAAGTCAGACCCACCACGGTGGGCTGGGAGCTGGAAGACCAGCAATCCCATGAAACCGTGCTGCGCACCCTTACCAAGGACGAGATGTACAGTGCCCTGGACGCCTTCATGGATGGCCGCACAGCGTCGGTGGAGGTCATCGGTCGCGACGGTGAGGTGGAGGAAGAGCGGCCCTATCCGGGCAGTCATCACCTGTAATGCGGCAGGGCAATTTCCTTCAATAAGGCGATCTCCCGCGCCGGGTAGCCTGCGGCCTTCCTAATCCAGGCAGGCACCGCTTCTCATGGAACTCTATCTCTCGATGGCCGCCTTCGCCCTGGCGTCCTCCATCACGCCCGGGCCAGTCAATCTGGTAGCGCTGAACTGCGGTGCGCGGTTCGGCTTGCGTGCCAGCGGCCGACACATCGCCGGCGCCACCCTCGGTTTCACCCTGCTGTTGCTGCTGATCGGACTCGGCCTGTACGAGTTGCTGGAACGCGCCCCGGTATTGCTGCGCGGCATTCAGTGGGGCGGTGTGGCCTTCCTGCTCTACATGGCCTGGCGCCTGGCCGCCGATGACGGACGACTGCAACCTCAGAGTGCCACAAGTGGCCCCTCGCTTTTGCAGGGTGCGCTGATGCAATGGCTCAACCCCAAGGCCTGGCTGGCGTCGGTGGCTGGCATGGGGCTGTTCGCGGCGAACGGTGATCTGCTGCGGATCTGGCTGTTCGCCGGCCTCTACTTCCTGATCTGCTACGCCTCCATCGCCTGCTGGGCGGGCGCCGGCGCCTTGCTTGGTCGCTATCTGCAGGAACCGGCGCGGGTTCGCTGGTTGAATCGGAGCATGGCATTGCTGCTGGCCGCCAGCGCGCTCTATCTGCTGCTGGGCTAGTGCCGTGCGGCTCTGGCGACACGGTCGCGGTACTGCCCGGGAGTCGCCGCCAGCTGGCGTTTGAAGGTGCGCTGGAAGTGCGCCTGATCGGCGAAACCCGCGGCCAGGGCCACCTCCGCCAGCTCGCGCCCCTGGCGCAGCCAGTGCTGGCTGCGCTGGATGCGGCGGTTGAGCAGATAGGCGTGCGGGGTCATGCCGTAGTGCTGCTTGAAGGCGCGGATCAGGTAGGACGGCGACAATCCGGCGGCCTGGCAGATGTCCTCCAGGCGCAGGGCTTGGGTGCAATGCTCGGCGATATATTCGGCGGCGAGCCGCAGCTGTCGCAGCGGCTCGCTGGTCGCCCCGTGCGGAGCCGGGGCCAGCGTCTGTTGCAGCTGGGTGAAGAACTCGACCGCGAGACTCTGCTTGTGCAGCGTCTCGCCCTGCGGATCGGTCAGGCAGGCATGAAGCTGCGTCAGCGCACCGAACAGCCGCGGATCGACGCTTTGAATGGCGGCATAGGGCACGAAGCGGCCATCGCTGCTCGCCCCCAGCTCGTGCTGCAGCGCCCCCAGCCAGTGCGCATCGACATAGAACATCAGGTACGACCAAGGCTGGCCGTCGATGGGGTTGCAGGCATGCACGGTCTGCGGATTGATCAGCACCAGGGTGCCGCGGCTGATCCGTGCGCGGGCGTCACCGTTGAAGTAGGTGCTGGCGCCGGCAGTGATCGCGCCGATGGAAAAGGTCTCGTGACAGTGCGCGGCATAGCAGACCTTGCGGCCATCGGCGACGGCGCGCGCTTCCAGGAAGGGCAGGGCGTCGTCGCGCCAGAAGCGGGGTTGGTCGTCGTCCGGGTTGTTCACGTTGTGCCTGCCGTCATCGATACGAAACTGGGGTCTGACTCTAGCAATCATCCGCCGCTCTGGCATGCTCGATCGTCCGGCTCGCCGCTTCGTCTTCCGCACAAGGAGTTCCCATGCGCCCGTTGCTTGTCTTCACCGCACTGCTTTCGCTGGCCGGCTGCTCGTCGTGGCAGCCCGATGCCGAGGACATCGAGCCGGTGCCGGCCGAGCGGGTGCTGGCCTATCAGCAGCCGCTGGAAAACGGCGGCGAGGTGGTGGTGACGCGGGATTTCGGCCTGCGCGGCGGCGGCTGCTACATCGCCGTGCTGATCGATCGCCAGCTGGCGGCACGCATCCATGTCGGCGAGGTGGTGCGTTTCCAGGTGCCGGCCGGCGCGCGGATCGTCAGCATCGGCACCGATCCGCTGGATGACACCCTGTGCGGCAAGCTCAGCCTGCGCCGCGAGAAGCTGGCGCAGGTGCAGGCGGGCCAGACACTGGAGTATCGCGTCATCAGCGACAACCGCATCGGCTTCGACATCATTCCGGTCGCGCCGTAGCCCGCAGGGTTACTTGATCACCTTGCGCGCGGTCTCGAGGTATTCGTTGCCGTAGCGCTTAACCTCGGCGGCGTTCTGCGCCTCGGAGGCGATATGGATTTCCTCGAGGGTGTCGGTCAGGCCATCCATCTCCTCGTTGATCTTCTCCAGCGCGTCCTTGAGCGTGTAGGTCAGCTCGTGGATCTGCGCGAGGCTCTCCGGCGTCAGGCCCTGGGCCATGGCCTGTTCCAGCCGGCTGTTGTACTCGGAGAAGTTCTTCACCGCCTCGGCCAGGTTGCGTGACGGTTGCGCGTCGGCGATGGCGTGGCTGGCGATCAGGCTGGACAGCGCCAGCACGGCAGTCTGGATGAGTGTTTTCACGACAGGTCCCATGGGTCGAAAGATGGGGCGCGAAGGTATCATTTGGCCATCTGCGCGACGTGCAGCAGCGCACAGTCTGCGCTGCGCCATTAGTCGCATGCCGGCGATGCGCCGGGCTCGTCCTGACCATGCCGAAGCGTTCGGAGGGTGATGCTGCCGACTACCCGTCAGGCCTCTGCAACGCCTCTGGCACGCCCGTTGCGAGAGTTTTTTCCCTAAAGCGAAGAGGCGATCGGCCGATAGCGATTTGCTGCTGGCCGTTCGCCGCTATCGGTGCCAGCGCTCGGGGATTCAACAACAACTACCTCGTCCCGTCTCCAGGATTGCATGGTTCCGCAAGGGAACCGCAGGCCGGCACTGCCTCGTGTCGGCATGAACCAGTCGAACCTGTTGCCTTACTTGCCAATTTGCCACGCCTTCGGCGCCGGCATGCCATATGGAAAAGAACGAATGATGCAGCAACTGACTATCCGAGCCCGTCTGTTGATCCTGATCGGGGCAATGCTGAGCGCCTGTCTGGTCATCGGCCTGACCGGGCTGAACGCGCAGCAGCGCAGCGTCGCCGGCCTCAACACCGTTTACCTGGACCGCGTGGTGCCGTTGCGCGACCTCAAGCTGATCGCCGACCTCTATGCGGTGAAGATCGTCGATGCCACGCACAAGACGCGCAGCGGGATGCTCAGCTACCAGCAGGCGCGTGATGACGTGCGGACCGCGCGGGCCGAGATCCGGCGGCTCTGGGGCGAGTACATGAACACCAGCCTGATCGACGCCGAGCGGCAGGCCTCAGCCCGCATCGAAGTGCTGATGCAGAAGGCCGACGCACCGCTGGACGACCTCGAACGCATTCTCGACCGCCACAGCGAAAAGCGCCTGGCCGCGTTCGTCATCAACGATCTGTACCCGCTGATCGACCCGATTTCCGAGGGCTTCAGCGAGCTGATCGGCTTGCAACTGGGCGAAGCCAAGGGCGAGTACGAGCGCGCTCTGGCGCTCTATCAGCGCAATCGGGTGCTGAACATCGGTTTGCTGCTGGTCATGCTGATCGGCGGTGGGATTTTCGCCCTGGTCCTGCTGCGCAGCATCAGCCGGCCGCTGGAAGCGCTGAAGCAGGCGGCAGCCTCGGTCGCCGCAGGTGACCTGAGTCGTACCATCGAGTGCCGCGGGCGTGACGAGATCACCCAGGTGCAGCAGTCGATCCGGCAGATGCAGCAGACCCTGCGCGACACCCTGCAGGACATCCAGGGCTCGGCCACGCAACTGGCGTCCGCCGCCGAAGAGCTGCATGCGGTCACCCAGCACACTGCCCAGGGCATCCACCAGCAGAACGAGGAAGTGCAGATGGCCGCCACTGCGGTCACCGAGATGTCGGCGGCGGTGGACGAGGTGGCCGGCAACGCCAACCGCACCTCCGATGCCTCGCGTGATGCCGAGACGGTCGCCGATGCCGGCCGCCGACAGGTCACGGCGACGCGCCAGACCATTCACCAGCTCAGCGATCGGCTGCAGGAAAGCGTCGGCACCGTGACGCGGCTGGCCGAGGAAGCGGCGAGCATTGGCCAGGTCGTCGACGTGATCCGTTCCATCGCCGAGCAGACCAACCTGCTGGCACTCAACGCGGCCATCGAGGCGGCGCGCGCCGGTGAGGCCGGGCGAGGTTTCGCGGTGGTGGCTGACGAGGTGCGCAACCTGGCGCAGCGCACCCAGAGTTCAACCCAGGAAATCGAGCGCATGATCGGCGCGATCCAGAGCGCCACCGAGCAGTCGGTGCACGATATGCAGCAAAGCAGCGAATTCGCCGCGCGCAGCCAGGCCATGGCCGACGAGGCGGATCAGGCGCTGGGGCTGATCGCCGAGCGGGTCGGGCAGATCAACGAGATGAACCTGGTCATCGCCAGTGCCGCCGAGGAACAGGCACAGGTGGCCCGAGAGGTGGACCGCAACCTGGTAGCCATTCGCGACATTTCCGAGCAGAGCGCCACCGGCGCGCAGCAGACTTCGGTGGCCAGCGACGAGCTGGCGCGGCTGGCCACGCAGCTCAATCGGCTGGTGGGGCGCTTCCGCCTCTGAAGCAACTCGCCGCGGACGCGGCCGGGACATGCGCTGTCGCAATCCGGTCGCGAACCCGGCAGCACGAATGCATTCCTATGTACGGAGCTGTCTCACCGAACAGAGGAGTCGCCCCGTGAAAACTGCCGTGTCCGCTCTGGCGCTTGCCGCCGGCCTTACCCTGAGCCTGCCAGTACTGGCCGAAAGCCGGACCAGCTATGGCCCGCAGCTGGAAGGCTTCAGCTATCCGCATCCGCTCAAGCACTATCGTTTCGAGTCCCAGGGCAAGCCGATGCAGATGGCCTACATGGACGTTGCGCCGACCGGCCAGGCGAACGGCCGCACGGCGCTCCTGCTGCATGGCAAGAATTTCTGTGGCGCGACCTGGGAGCGCACCATCGAGGTGCTCAGCGAGGCGGGTTACCGCGTAATCGCCCCTGATCAGGTCGGTTTCTGCAGTTCGAGCAAGCCCGAGGGCTACCAGTTCAGCTTCGCCCAGCTGGCGCACAACACCCAGGCCCTGTTGCAGCAGGAGGGCATCGACCAGGTCAGCGTCATCGGTCATTCCATGGGCGGCATGCTGGCCGCGCGGCTGGCGCTGAACTATCCGCAGCTGGCCGAGCAGCTGGTGCTGGTGAACCCCATCGGACTGGAGGACTGGCAGGCCGAAGGCGTGCCCTATGCACCCATCGATCAGCTTTACCAGGCCGAGCTGAAGACCGATTTCGACAGCATCAAGGCCTACCAGCAGAAGTTCTACTACAACGGCAACTGGAAGCCGGAGTACGACCGCTGGGTCGCCATGTTGGCCGGCATGTACGCCGGCGAGGGCAAGGAGCGGGTGGCCTGGAACCAGGCGCAGACTTCAGAAATGGTCTTCACCCAGCCGGTGATCCACGAGTTTCCCCGCATCAGCACACCGACACTGCTGCTGATCGGCGGCCTGGACCGCACCGCGCCTGGCGCCAACCGGGCGCCGGACGAGGTCGCCAAACGCCTGGGCAACTACCCGGAACTGGGCCGACAGGCTGCCGCCATGATTCCCCAGGCCAGGCTGGTGGCCTTCCCGGACCTGGGGCATTCACCCCAAGTCGAGGCGCCGGAAGAATTTCACCGTGCCTTGATCGAAGGATTGCAGCGTTGAGCGATTCAGCTGAGTCGCCGGATGGCTTATCTCAGCAGATGCACCGCCAGGCCGGCCGCAGCGCAGGCCAGCAACACCTGGATCACGCCACGCTTGTAGCGGAACAGCGCCACGGCTGCACCTAGCGCGATCATCGCCGAGGGCCAGTCGAATCTGCCGGCGAAGCCCTCTGGCCAGAGCACGTGGTAGCCGAAGAACAGCGCCAGGTTGACGATCACGCCGACCACCGCGGCCGTGATTGCGGTGAGTGGGGCGGTGAACTTGAGCTGGCCGTGAGTCGACTCCACCACGGGGCCTCCGGCCAGAATGAACAGGAACGACGGCAGAAAGGTGAACCAGGTGACCAGACACGCTGCGAGGGCGCCGGCGGCAAATGCCTGGTCGGCAGCGAAGACCGGCTGCACGTAGGCGCCGACGAAGCCGACGAAGGCCACCACCATGATCAGCGGGCCGGGCGTGGTTTCGCCCAGCGCCAAGCCATCGATCATCTGAGTCGGGGTCAGCCAGGCGTAGTGCCCGACTGCACCCTGGTAGACATAGGGCAGCACCGCATAGGCGCCACCGAAGGTCAGCAGCGCGGCCTTGGTGAAGAACCAGCTCATCTGGGTGAGTGTGCCGCCCCAGCCGAACAGCGCCATCAGCAGAGCCATCGGCAGTATCCAGAGCACGGCGCCGATGCCGAGCAGCGCGATCAGGCGAGGCCAACGAAAGCGCGCATGGGCAGGTGGTGGGGTGTCGTCATCGATCACCGCCGGGCCATAGGATTTGTCCGCCGCCGCATGGCCACCGCCAAGGTTGAACTGACCGGGCGCGAAGCGTCCGCCCAGGTAGCCGACCAGGGCAGCCCCCAGCACGATGAGCGGGAAGGGCACGTTGAGCGCGAAGATCGCCACGAACGAGGCGCCGGCGATAGCCCACAGCCAGCCGTTCTTCAGTGCGCGCGAGCCGATGCGGTGGGCTGCATGCAGCACGATGGCGGTCACGGCCGGTTTGATGCCGTAGAAGATCCCGGCGACCAGCGACACCTCACCGAAGACAAGGTAGATCCAGGACAGCAGGATGAGGATCAGCAGCGACGGCAATACGAACAGCGCACCGGCGACGATTCCGCCCCAGCTGCGGTGCAGCAGCCAACCGATATAGGTCGCCAGTTGCTGCGCCTCCGGGCCGGGCAGCAGCATGCAGTAGTTGAGTGCGTGGAGAAAGCGCCGTTCGGAGATCCAGCGACGCCGCTCCACCAACTCCTGATGCATGATCGCGATCTGCCCGGCCGGGCCGCCGAAACTGATGAAGCCGAGCTTGAGCCAGAACAGCAGCGCCTGCCTGAAACTCACGGGCTCGCTACGCGGTTGTGCCGAGTCGGGTTGCATGCTGTTGTCATTCATCGGTCTGCGTTTCCACGGCAAAGGCCGCCAGCAATCCATCGAAGATGGCGCAGGCGGCGTTCAGTAATTCGTCGTCGCTTTCCAGGCTGGCGCGCAGGCCGGCCAGCACTCGCTCCACGCCCGCGGCTTCGGCAGGCTGGGTGCCGCCGATGTCCAGGTAGTGCACAACAGCGGCCACTCGGTCGAGCCCGGGCGCCGCCAGGGAGAAGCTGGCCTGAATGGTTTCGAACGTGACGCGGTCGCCGACATGGCTGAAGCGCGCGCCATCGAAATCAAAGCCCAGTGCCTCGCTCGGGCAGGCTTCGGGCGTCGGTAACCAGAGGATGCGTGCCGCGGGGTCGATAAAGCGCCTGATCAACCAGGCGCTGGCCAGGCGGTCGACCCAGGGTCGGCAGCGGGTGGCCCATGTGCGTCCCTTGAACTCGTGCAACGACAGCCGCTCCAGCGCCTGTTCCTGGCTGCTCGGCTCGTCGCGTGAAAGCGCCCGGCTGATGGCCAGTTCCAGCTCGCGCAGTCTGGCGTCGGCCTGCTGCTGCGCCGCATCCGGGAAAAAGTCGATCTCCGTGAGTTGGGCGTAGGCCTTGCGCAACTTGCGCGCCTGGCGCGTCAGCGACAGCGCGGTCTCCGGCGTGACCTGGATGAGCTGAGTGTCGGCCTCGGCACGCAGGCTGTCGTACTCCGACGCTCTGGAAAACAGCGAGACGAAGCGCTCGCCCTGGGGATCGCATACCGGCAGAACGCAGGCATAACCCTCGCCGCCGAGGATGTCGCGCTCGACACGGGACATGCTTTCGCGACAGGCCGGCTGATCCGGTAGTAGGTAGACGCCGTCGCGCAATACCGCAGCGCCGGCTGCCTTCAGTGCTCGCCAGGCGCGCATGCGTTCGGCGGCATTCGATGTCGGCAAAGCCAGTATCAAACAGAGCCAATGAATCACTGTAGAGCTCTCACGTAAATGTGTGCGAACTCTACATCACTTATCGATAATCAGCAGCGTATTGCTGCCGAATCTAATCGCGGCTGGAGATCTCCACCGACGGCTGACTGGCGGACTTGAGTAACGCCTGCAGTGCCCTGGCGTAGGCGCTGGGTGCTATGCGCAGGCTGTTGTTGTGCGTGGCGCCCTCCACCAGCAGCAGCTCCTTGGGCGGGCGTGCGGCCTGGTAGAGCTGTTCGCTGAAGCGTGCCGGCACGTAGCGGTCATCGGTGCCGTGCACCACCAGCAGGGGCATGCCGATGCGGTCGATCTTGTCGATCGAGTCGAACTTCTGCGACAGCAGCCAGCGCACCGGCAGCGTGGTGTCGGAAACCACCGTCGCCACGTCGGCCAGCGAGGTGAAGGTCGATTCTATGATCAGCGCCCGCGCTTGCGGCGGGCTGTTGCCGCGCTCGGCCTGTTCGCCAAGCTCGGCAGCGAGGTCCACGGCCACCGCGCCGCCAAGGGAGTGGCCGTAGATGAAGCGTTTGTCCGGGTCCGGTTGCAGCGCCTTCAGACGTTCCCAGCCGACCCGTGCGTCGGCGTAGACACTGCGTTCGGATGGTAGCTCGCCCAGGCTCTGGCCGAAGCCGCGGTAGTCGATGGCCAGCACCGAGAACCCCAGGTTGCGCAGCTGCTCGAGACGGAACAGATGGCCGGTGAGGTTCCAGCGCACACCGTGCAGGTAGAGCAGCGCGGGAGCATCGGCATCGGCCGCCGGCCACCACCAGGCGTGGATGTTCTGCTGGTTGCCGAAGGTCGAGTGCGTCAGCTGCAGTTCTTCGACGCCGCGGGGCAGGCCGCTGAACCAGGACGCGTTGCCCGGCTCGATGCGAAATACCAGTTCGCGTTCCTTCTGCGCGAGCACCGAACAGCCGACCGGCAGGCCAACGGCGATCATGGCAACCAGCAGCAGGCAGAGCCGGCGGGCTTTGCTGCGGAACAGGAAGAAACGCTGCAAGGGCGTTCACCTCGACGATCAGAAAGCCATAGATGGGACCCGCTTGCCGGACGATCTGCAAGACGGGTCGTCGCAGCACTGATTACTGCATGTTGCGCGCCAGCCTGGAGGCCGCTCGCCAGGCGAGGTTCGGCATCAGGAACAGCAGGCGGCGCTGCGGGCGTCGGCCTCCTGCTCGCTGCGTTGCACCTTCCAGGCCCAGGCGAACACCAGCAGGCCGCCTACGGCCGTCGCGGCGCCGATATAACCGGTGGAGGTCCAACCGAGTCCGGCGGTGATCGCCAGACCGCCGAGCCAGGGTCCCAAGGCGTTGGCGATGTTGAAGGCGGCATGGTTGGAGGCTGCCGCCAGGGTCTGGGCATCCGCCGCGACGTCCATCAGATGGGTCTGCAGGGCCGGTGACAGGGAGACCATGGTGCCCACGGCGAATACCGCCGGAAAGATCGTCCACACCGAGTGCGCGGCCAGCGGAAACACCAGCAGCACCAGGGCGCTCCACAGCAGGAGCCAGGCGACCGCCTGGAAACGCAGGCGATCGAACAGCCAGCCGCCGAACACGTTGCCGACGATGCCGCCGAGGCCGAAGGCGGCCAGGGCGAAGGGAATCCAGCCGGCATTGACGCCGGTGACTTCCAGCAGGGTCGGCGCCATGTAGCTGAACACGCAGAACATGCCGGCGAAGCCGATGGAGCTGATCGCCAGGGCCAGCCAGACCTGCGGCCGATTGAAGGCGCGGATCTCGTGCAGCGGGCTGTTTCGCGGCTCGTCGCGGTTGAGCGGCAGGAACAGCGCCACCAGCAGCACCGTCAGCAGGGCGATGGCGCCGACCAGGGCGAACGCGTAGCGCCAGCTCAGCCACTGCCCGAGCCAGGTGGCCAGCGGGTTGCCGATCAGGATCGCCACTGTCAGGCCCATCAGCACCCGCGCCACGGCCTGGGCGCGCTTGTCCGGCGGCACCATGGAGGCGGCCACCAGCATTGCCACACCGAAATAGGCACCGTGGGGCAGGCCGGTGACGAAGCGGGCGATCATCAGGGTCGGGTAGTCGGGCGCCAGGGCACTGGCGAAGTTGCCCAGGGCGAAGAAGCCCATCAGCAACAGCAGCAGGTGCAGGCGGTGCAGCCGCGAGCCGAGGATCGCCAGCAGCGGCGCACCCACCACCACGCCCAGCGCGTAGGTACTGATCACGTTGCCCACCTGGGGTTCGCTGATGCCAAGGCCCTCGGCCACATTGGGCATCAGGCCCATGATGGCGAACTCGCCGGTGCCGATGGCAAAACCGCCCATGGCCAGGGCCAGTTCGATCAGCAGCACGGCTCGGGCGGAAAGGGGCGGAGTCGCTGCGGTGGCTGGCGCCGTCATGGATACCTCGTCACGTCGAAAGGGGCGGCATTATTCACGCTTGCGGGCTCAGGTAAAGCCCGACTGCCAAAGAAGGAGATCACAGGGTGGTGGGATTGCATCGGCGCGCCGGAGTTCGACCCTGGGGAGGGCGGCGTGCGGGTCCGAGGCGCGGAATCGGATAATTGGATGGACGGTTGGCTGACGCCGGTTTTTTAACCCTCGATCTTGACTTTGGTCAGGGTGACCGAGAGGTCGCCTCCGTATTTTGCGCGCCAAGTCTCATCTCGTTCCGATCATCCAGTTAGCCCTGCCTCGAGCGGGCGACTCGGCCGGCTTCGAGAGGCATCTCGTATCGACCAGGACAACCCCATGAAACTCGTGTTTTCCCCCGCCGAACTGCTGATGAACCGGCTCAATTATCCGAGCAAGTTCGCCCTGATCGGGCGCTTGGTGTTCCTCGCCTTTGCCAGCCTGATGTGGACCATCGCCAGCCAGCTCAACCGCACCATCGAGCGCGCCGAGAACGAACTGGTGGCTTCCGCTCTGGCGCGACCGTTATCCAAACTGGTGGAACTGACCCAGCAGCACCGCGGCGTGTCTGCGATGCTGCTGGGCGGTAACCTGGGCATGGCCGATCGCCGAAGCGCGCTGCAGGCCAATGTCGATGGCGCGACGGCGGAGCTGAACCGTGTGCTGGCCGACGACAAGCGCAGCATGCGCGAATGGCAGGACATCGGTCGCGGCTGGGACGAGATCAAGCGGGACGTAAAGGGCTGGTCGCAGGCACAGAGCTACCAGGCGCACACCGCGCTGATCGGCCAGTTGCTGAACTTCCAGACGCTGCTGTCGGACGCCTACGGCCTGACCTTCGATCCGGAGCCGCAGACCTACTACCTGATGACCACGGCGGTCAGCCGCCTGCCGTTTCTGATCGAGCGGCTCGGCCGCCTGCGCGGCAGCGCCTCGGCGATGCTGGCCAAGGGCGCGATCAGCGACGAGCAGCGTACCGCGCTGATCGTCATCACCGAGGAAATCCGCTCGGCCACGGTGGAGATGGAACGCAGCATGGATAAGGTCATCGCTCAGCGTCCGGAGCTGCAAGTACAGCTCCAGCGGGCAATGGCGACGCTGCGCGAGCGTGGCGAGGCGGTCGACCGGGTGGTGCAGGGCATGGTGCTGCGCGGCGATTTCACCAGCACCTCATCCGCGCAGTTCTTCGACATGACCACCGAGGCGATCGGCATTGCCTACACGCAGATGTACGACGTGCTGCTGCCGAACCTGGATCAGCTGCTGCAGCAGCGCATCGATGACGCCCGGCAGATGCTGCACGGCAACCTCGCCGTGCTGCTGGTGGTGCTGGCGGTGATCGGCTACCTGTCGGTGGGCGCCTACCTGTCGGTAATGACCAGCATCCGCAGCCTGCGCGAGGGCAGCGAACGCCTTGCCGCCGGCGATCTCACCGCCACAATCGAGCTGGCGGCACGCGACGAGCTGCGTTACGTGGCCGGCAGTTTCAACGACATGGCCGGCGCCATGCGCGCGCTGATCGGCAGCATCAAGAGCAACTCCGACCATGTGGCCGATTCCGCGCGCAGCCTGGCGACCGCCTCGGGGCAGATTCATGTGGCATCCCAGTGCCAGAGCGATGCGGCATCGAGCATGGCCGCGGCGGTGGAGCAGATGACGGTCGGCATCGAGAGTATCGCGCGCAATGCTGGCGAGGCCGACGCGCTGGCCCATCGTTCCGGTGAGCTGTCGCGCCAGGGCGGCGAGATCGTTGCCGCAGTGGTCGAGGAGATCAGCCAGATCGCCGTCTCGGTGAGTGATTCGGCGCGTACCGTCGCCGAGCTGGGCGAGCGCTCCGGGCAGATTTCTGCCATCGTCGGGGTGATCGGCGACATCGCCGCGCAGACCAACCTGCTGGCGCTCAATGCGGCGATCGAAGCTGCCCGTGCCGGCGACCAAGGCCGAGGTTTCGCCGTGGTGGCCGATGAGGTGCGCAAGCTGGCCGAGCGCACCGCCAACTCCACCAAGGAGATCGCACAGATGGTCGCGGCGATTCAGGAAGGCACCGAAGGGGCGGTGCAGGGCATGGAGCAGGGCGTGGCCAAGGTCAACGAGGGCGTCGCCCGGGCCCAGCGCGCCGGCGAAGCCATGGGCGGCATCCGCGAGGCGGCCAATCAGGTGCTGTTCACCGTGGCGGAGATTTCCAACGCGTTGCGCGAGCAGAGCGCGGCTTCCGCCGAGATTGCCCAGAAGGTGACCACCATCGCCCGCATGGCCGAGGAAAACGGCGAGGCGGTGGGCAGCAACCACCACACCGCCAGCCGCCTGAGCGAACTGGCCGGCACCCTGCTGGACAACGTCAGCCGCTTCAAGGCCGGCTGACCCGCGAGCTGCAACGGCACCGTCCGGTGCCGCCATTGCTGTTCAGAGTGGCCAGATCCAGAGAATCGCCGGCACCGCGCAAAGCACCACCAGAATCGACAATGGCAGTCCCAGCCGCCAGTAGTCGCCGAAACGGTAGCCGCCGGGCGCCATCACCAGGGTGTTGGACTGGTGGCCGATGGGGGTCAGGAAGGCGCAGGAGGCACCGATCGCCACCGCCATCAGGAAGGGGTCGACCGAGGCGTCCATGCCGCGCGCCAGGCTGATCGCCACCGGCGCCGCGAGCACCGCAGCGGCGGCATTGTTGACCACGTTGGAGATCAGCATCACCGCCACCATCAGCAGCGCCAAGGTCGCCGCCGCCGGCAACGACTGCCCCAGCTCCAGCAGGGCATCGGCGATCAGTTGCGAGCCGCCCGTGGTTTCCAGCGCCTGGCCCACTGGCAGCATCGCTGCCACCAGCACGATCACCGGCATGTCGATGCTCTCGTAGATGCGCCCCAGCGGAATCAGCCCGACCAGGATCATCACCAGCGCGCCGGTAACCAGTGCGGTGGCGGCCGGCAGCAGGCCGAAGGCGATGCTCGCCAGGGTGATGGCAAAGATGGCGCTGGCCAGCATCACGTTGCGCGGGGTGGTGATGCTCAGTCCGCGCGACGCCAGCGGCAGGCAGCCCAGGCTGTTCAGGCTCGACTGCAGGGCATCCTCGCGGGCCTGCAGCAGGAGGATGTCGCCGGCGGCGAAGCGAATCTCGCCCAGGCGCTGGCGCAAGCGCTGCCCCTGGCGGGCCACGGCCAGCACGTTGACGCCGTGGCGCTCGCGCAGGTCGAGGCCGCTGGCGCTGGTGCCCACCAGCATGGAACCCGGCGAGACGATGGCCTCGGCGAGGGTCAGTTCGCCGTGCCGGCTCTTGTGGTTCTTCTCGGCCTTCTCTTGCTCGACGGCCTGCTCAGCGGCCTCCTGCTCGTCATGGGCCTTGTTCTCCTGCTCCTCGACATCGGCCGCCAGCTCGACGCCGGTGACATCCAGCAGCGCCTTCAGACTGTCGGAGTCGGCCTCCACCAGCAGGATGTCGCTTTCGCGCAGCACCTCGTAGGTCGACGGCATGCGCTGGCGCTCGTCGCCGCGAATCAGCGCGATGACCTGCACATCGGCTTCATCCTGCACCGCGCCGATCAGCGCGTGCAGTGTGCGGCCCGCGTACTTGCAGCCTTCCGGCACGCGAACTTCGGTGAGGTAGGCGCTGATCTCGAACAGATCACCGTTGCCTTCCTGCTCCTGGCGCCGGGGTACCAGTCGCCAGCCGAGCAGGGCGATGAACAGCACGCCGGCCACCGTCACCGCCGCGCCCACCGGCAAAAAGGCGAACATGCCGAACGGCGCCTCGCCGGCTTCGGCGCGATAGCCGGCGATGATCAGGTTGGGCGGCGTGCCGATCAGCGTCAGGGTGCCGCCGAGCAGCGAGCCGAACGCCAGCGGCATCAGCAGGTAGGATGGCGAACGGCCGCTCTGACGCGACATCCAGATCGCCACCGGCATGAACAGCGCCAGCGCGCCGACGTTGTTCATGAAGCCCGAGCTCAGTGCGACGATCCCGGTGAGCGCCGCCACCTGCGCCCAGGGCCGCTCGCCGACCTGCATCAGTCGGCGCGCCACGCTGTCCACCACGCCGGCATTGAGCAGGCCGCGGCTGAGCACCAGCACCGCGGCCACCGAAATCACCGCCGGATGCCCCAGGCCGGCGAATACCTCCTCGGCCGGCACCACGCCGGTCAGCGCGCAGGCCAGCAATGCCGCGAGGGCGACCAGGTCGTAGCGCCAGCGATTCCAGACAAACAGCACCAGCGTCGCCGCCAGCACACCAAAGACGATCAGCTGTTCGCCGGTCATGTACTTCATCTCCGATCCGCCAGGACGCCACGGCGCATCGGCGCCGGCGTCGGGGCAGCAAAAATCATGGGAACAGTCATCGCGAGTGCCCGTGCGAGGCGGGCGGCCGTGCCGTCACACTGGGGGCTGCGGCCGTAATAACAGACTGCCAGCCCGGTGCAAGGTGCCGGCAGGTTATGGCAAAAATCCGCGGCGCCGGGCAAGGTGGCTGCACAACAATTCGAAAGGTCCTTGCCATGCCTGAATCCGTTGCCCTGCACTGCACGGACGGTTTCACCCTCGCGGCACAGCTCTGGCGGCCTGCCGGTGCCGAGCGCGGCGCGGTGATCATCAGTTGCGCCACCGGTGTGCTGTCGCGCTATTACGCACGCTACGCGAACTTTCTTACCGAGCACGGTTTTGCCGCACTGACCTACGACTTTCGCGGCATCGGCGGGTCGAGGCCGCAGCGCCTGCGCAGCATGAAAATGCGCTGGCGCGACTGGGGCGAGTACGACTTCGATGCTGCGGTGCGCTTCATGCGTGAGCGCGAGCCGCACGGGCTGCTGGTGGCCGTGGGGCACAGCGCCGGCGGCTTCATGCCGGGCTTCGCCGAGGCCGCCGGTGAGGTGGACCGTTACCTCAACGTCGCCGGGCAGTATGCCTACTGGCGCGACTACGCCGCCGAGCGGCGCCTGCAGATGTACGCCAAGTGGCACCTGTTGATGCCGGCGATGACCCGGCTGGTCGGCTACTTTCCCGGTCGCCGCCTTGGCTGGCTGGAAGACCTGCCGGCCGGTGTCGCGCTGGAGTGGTCCCAGCGCGGTGCGCGACTGGAAGACAGCTATCCCCGTGAAGAACATCCGCTGCTGTTCAGCCGTTTCGGTGCGGTTCGAGCGCCAATCCTGGCGGTAAGCACCAGCGACGATGAATTCGCGACCCCGGCGGCCATGCGCCGCGGGCTCGGCTATTTCCGCAACAGCCCGCGCCAGCTGGTGCAGCTCAATCCTCGCGCGATGGGCTTCGAGCACATCGGTCATTTCGGCCTGTTCCACGACCGGCATCGCAATGGCTTCTGGCGCGAGTCGCTGGAATGGATCGCCGAGGGCCGCAATCCCTGGCTCGCCGACGAAGTGATCGAGCCCGGCGCGGTTCCGGCGGTTGACGGAGCCATTCCCTTCGGCGCGTCGGCGGGCTATAAGCCTCGCCCATGAACAAGAGCGCCCTTCAACAGCAGATCATCGCCACCCTTGAAGCCGACCGCGAGGTGGCCAAGGCGGTACTGGCCGCGACCCACGAGGCCGCCACCCATGCCGAGAGCAAGGCCGAGAACAAGTACGACACCCGCGGCCTGGAGGCGGCCTATCTTGCCGACGGGCAACGACGACGCCTGCACGAGATCGAGACGGCGCTTGCCGCTTATCGCAACCTGCTGCCAGGCGTCAGCTCCGATGGCAGGGTGCGGGTCGGTGCGCTGCTCTGCCTGGATCACGACGGCGCCGAGCGCTGGTTCTTTCTCGGTCCGGATGCGGCGGGGTTGAAGCTGCAGCATGACGGGCGGGAAATCCTGGTCATCACGGCGCGTTCGCCGCTGGGCCAGGGGCTGCTCGGCCGCGAGGTGGGGGACGAGGTGGAGCTGCGGGTGCATGGCCAGCTGCAGCGCTACGAAGTGCTGCAGATCGCATAGCGCCGGCTATTAGGCCGGGTTACTGCCCGCCCAACGGGTGCAAGTGGGTTTCTACTCGGCCCGCTCAATCGGCCGCGCGCGGTTTTCTCGTCCGAGCGCCGCTCCCTCTGCGTGGCGTGGCGCTGCGTTTCTTCTTCCACGGTTTGCCGTTGCGGCCGGCGGCCACCGGCGGGCCGCTGATGGTCATGCGCAGTCCGGCGCAGCGTTCGACCAGCTTGCTCATCCACGCCGATTGCTTGGCGACGAATTCCTCCAACGGCATTTCGCCGCTCTGCACCATGTCCAGCGCCTGCTCCCAGATCGCCGTGGTACCCGGGTCGGCGATCGGCCGCGGCACGGCGTCGATCAGGCTGAACGCCGCCGGTGTCGCCGCCAGCGCCTTGCCCTGGCGAACCAGATAGCCGCGGTCGAGCAGGCCCTGGATGATCCCGGCGCGGGTCGCCTCGGTGCCGATGCCGGTGGTGTCCTTGAGTTTCTGCTTCAGCCGCGGGTCGTCCACCAGCTTGGCGACGTTCTTCATCGCCTTGATCAGGTCGCCTTCGGTGAAGGGCTTCGGCGGTTGTGTCTGCTGGTCCTTGAGTGTGATCTCGCCCACCGCGTAATCCCCGCCCTGTTGCAGGGCTGGCAGGCTTTGCGGCGCATGTGCCTCGCGATTGCCCCGTGCCGGCGCCAGTGCTTCGGGCATGGCGCGTTTCCAGCCCGGTTCGACGACGCGCTTGCCCACCGCGCGCAGCGCTTGGACGGCGCAGTCGAAGTCGGCCTGAGTGCGGTCGTACTCGTGGTTGGGCAGGAACTGCGCCAGGTAGCGCGCGCGGATCAGCTCATACACCGCGCGCGGGCGCCCGGCCAGGCGTTCCAGACCACGCGCGGCGGCGGTTGGGATGATGCCGTGGTGGGCGCCGACCTTGGCGTCGTTCCAGGCCCGCGAGCGACGCGACAGGTCCAGATGCGGCTGCAGCGCCGCGAGCGTCGGGTCGGCTTGAGTCAACGCAGCGACAATCGCCCGCGCTTCGCCGTGCTGGCTCAGTGGCAGGTAGCCGCAATCGCTGCGCGGGTAGGTGATCAGTTTGTGGGTTTCGTACAGCGCCTGGGCGATGTCGAGGGTTTCCTGGGCGCCGAGGCCGAGCTTCTTCGAGCAGACTTCCTGCAGCGTGCCGAGATCGAACGGCAGAGGTGCCGCTTCGCGCTGACGTTCGGTCTTGAGCTTCAGCAGACGGGCGCTGGCGGCGTTGCGCATGGCGTCCGCCGCCTGCTGCGCACGAACCTGATCGAGGCAGCGGCCCTGGTCATCGCAATGGTCGTCCGGTGCCTGCCATTGCGCAGTGAACGCGGTGCCATCGGCGAGCAGCTGCACGTCGATGGCCCAGAACGGCACCGGGACGAAGTCGGCGATGCTGCGGTCGCGGTCCACCACCAGACGCAGCGTCGGCGTCTGCACGCGGCCCACCGGCAGCACGCCGCGGTAGCCGGACTGGCGGCCGAGCAGGGTGAACAGCCGGCTCATGTTCATGCCGATCAGCCAGTCGGCGCGCGAGCGGCCAAGGGCGGCGTGGTAGAGGTTGAAAGTCTCGGCGCCGGGTTTGAGCGCGGCCAGCGCCTTGCGGATCGAGGCATCGTCCAGTGCCGACAGCCACAGCCGGCGGATCGGCCCGCGATAGCGGCAGTGCTCGACCAGCTCGCGGGCGATCATTTCGCCTTCGCGGTCGGCGTCGGTGGCGATCACCAGCTCGCTGCATTCACCGAGCAGGCGCTTGACCGCCTTGAACTGGCTGGCGGTCTTTGGCTTGACCAGCATCTTCCAGCGCTCCGGCACGATTGGCAGGTCCGCCAGCACCCAGCGCTTGTAGCGCGGGTCGTAGGCGTCCGGCGGGGCGGTCTCCAGCAAGTGGCCGATGCACCAGGTCACCGTCACCCCGGCGCCCTGCAGGCAACCGTCGCCACGCCGGTTGGCGCCGAGCACCTTGGCGATGTCGCGGGCCTGGGAAGGCTTTTCGCAGAGATAGAGTTGCATGGAGGCTGTGACGGCAGCGGTCGATGGCGCGAAGCATGTGCACAAACGGCGCTTCAGGCAATCATTATCTGTATGTGCATACAGTTGTTGTGCGCCGATACCGGTCGTTCTTGAGCATGATCAAGTCTGGCGGCGGCGAGGAGGCTTAGCCTGTGGCCACTGCAACAACGCCCGAAAGGCACGCGCAATGGCCAAGAAATTTCCCCTCGAACCATCCCACCCCGAACGTGTGTGCTGGGGCTGCGACCGCTATTGCCCGGCAACTTCGATGGCCTGTGGCAACGGCGCGGGCCGCACCCAGCATCCGGCGGAAATGTTCGGTGAGGACTGGTATCTGGACGAATGCTGGGGCATCGACCCGGAGCTGATCGCCAAGACCCGCAAGGAATCGCCGAGCTGATGTTGCGCGGGGTTCTTCTTCGGCAGGTTCTTGAAAAACGTAGGCGATGGCAACGCAGGTAGTTTTTCAACTGCCTGCTATTCGCGGTCGGCGAAACGCTGCACCACCACACTGCCAATGATGTCGCCCTCGACGTTGACCGCCGTGCGCACGGTATCCAGCAGGCGGTCGATGGGCAGCAGGATCGCCACGGCCTCGGCCGGCAGGCCGACCGCCTGCAACACCATCACCATGGTCACCATTCCGGCGCTGGGAATGCCCGGCGCGCCGGTCGAGGCGATCATCGCGGTGAAGAACACCACCGCCTGTTGCGCCAGGCTCAGCTCGATACCCATCAGATTGGCGACGAACAGCGCAGCCGCCGCTTCGTAGAGTGCGGTGCCGTCCATGTTCATGGTTGCGCCCAGCGGCAGCACGAAGCCGGCGATGCCGGGTCGCACCTTGAGGTTGTCCTCCGCGCAGCGCAGGGAGATCGGCAACGTCGCCGCGCTGGAGCTGGTGGCGAACGCCGTGATCAGCGCCTCGCGGGTGCCGCGGAAGAACCACAGCGGCGACTTGCCGGTCGTGAGAAAGAGAATGCCCGGCAGCACCACGATGCCGTGGAACAGCGTGGTGGCGAACACCAGCACGATAAAGCCGCCCACCGCACTGAGCAGCGCCACATCCTGCTCGGCCACCAGCTTGATCAGCAGGGCGAGGATGCCCAGCGGCGCCAGGCGCATGATCCAGCCGATGATGCGCATCATCAGCTCGAGAAATTCCTGCAGCACCACGAGGATATTGCGGTAGCGGTCGCCGCCGGCCACCAGGGCGATGCCGATGAACATGGCGAACACCACGACGGCCAGGATGCTGCCGTTGGCCAGCGCGGCGAAGGGATTCTGGAACAGGTTGGCGAAGAAGTGCAGGAAGAACTCGGGCAGCGTCAGCTGGCGCGCCTCGAAGTCGTTCATCGCCTCGGCGAACAGGTCCAGCGACAGCCCCGCGCCCGGCTTGAATAGGTTCGCCGCGACCAGCGCCACCAGCATCGCCGCACTGGTGGTGAGGGTGAAGTAGACCAGCGCGCCACCCCACACCCGATGCACCTGGTGATGCGCCTGCAGGTTGGCCACACCGACCACGATGGAGGTGAAGATCAGCGGAATCAGCACCATCTTCAGCAGGCCGATGAAGATGCTGCCGAGCAGCGTGCTGGCGTAGAGCACGCCTTCGCGCACAGGGGCATCGGCCGGCAGCGTGCCGGTCAGCCAGCCGATGGCCACACCCAGGCAGGCCGCGATGAGAATCTGCAGGTTCAGGCTGGGCAAGGCGGGTGGCTCCTCGGGTCGATGGCGGTGACGTCAAGCAAGAGAATAGAAAGGTGCGGCGAAAGTTCGCAGCAGCACGGCAGCATCATACAGGCCGAGCCGCCCGGCAGAAGCCGTCTCCTGGCGCTGGCCGGTAGCAGACAAACGCCGGCCGGCGGGTTTTCATGGTCGGGCTGGGAGAAGAGAGGCAAGCGAATATGAGCGATCAGGACATCGAGCGGCGCATCGCCCGCGACATCGCCAAATGGCAGCGCGGTGTGCGCGACAAGGGCGAGCCGCTGCAGATCGACGAGGGCTGGCTGCATACCCCGCAGGGGTTGCGGTTGCCGTTCAGCGTGCTGAAGAGTGCCGGCGTGCCTCCGCGCGAGGTGGAACTGCTGGCCCGGCGCGCCGCCTTGCGTGAGCAGCTCGAGGCCTGCAGCGATGCGCAGCAGCGCGAGCGCCTGACGCGCGAGCTGAGCGAGCTGGAGCAGAACATCGCCTTTCGCCTGGAGGCGCTGCAGCGCCTGGGGCGGGCTTGAGCAGTCGGTCGCTGGCGTTCGCGCGGCGCTGGAGTAGCATGGGCGTCCGGTTGTTTTCTACAGGGAGAAGCGTGTGGCTACAGCACGAATCGGGTTTCTGCCGGCGGCGTTGATCGCCGCGGCGGTGGCCTTCGCCGGCTGGTCGGTGGGGCAGGGCGTGGAGCGTTTTCGCATGGCCGACCGCACGGTGACGGTCAAGGGACTGGCGGAGATGGACGTGAAGAGCGACTTCGCGGTGTGGACGCTGGGCTTTCGCCGTGGTGGCGATCGGTTCGCCGAGGTGCAACAGGGGCTCAGCGAGGACCGCCAGCGGGTGCTGGACTTCCTCCGCGAGCAGGGCTTCAGCGACGAGGAGCTGGAAGTGCGGCCGTTGCAGGTGCAGGACCTGCTGGCCCGCGAATGGGCGTCGCGCGATGTGGCGCTGCGCTTCAACGGCCAGGGGCAGGTGCTGGTCAAGTCCGAGCGCGTCGATGCCGTGGCCAAGGCAGCCAATGCAGTCGATCCGCTGATCCAGGCCGGCGTGCAGCTGGATACCGAGGTCAATGGCTTCGCCGGGCCGCGCTATCAGCTGCGTGGGTTCAACGAGCTCAAGCCGCAGCTGCTCGAGGCCGCCACCGGCAACGCCCGTGAGCAGGCGACGCGCTTCGCCGAGGATGCCGGCGCCACGCTGGGGCGGTTGAAGAATGCCAACCAGGGGGTGATTCGGGTGATCGATGACGATGGCAGCGATATGGACAGTGGCCGGACCATCGGGAAGCGGTTGCGGGTGGTGAGTACGTTTGAGTACACCCTGGATTGATATAGGGCGTTTAAGCGTCCTGTGTGTCTGGCGGCGGAGGGTTTCGCTTGATGGCGGTTGCCGATTGCCGAGTCGCTTGAAGGCTTGGTTCCGCCCAGCAGGGCGAAACCAAGCTCTCAAGCAACTCGCCAACTGGCCTGGTTCCGCGTAGCCAACCGGCCCGACAAATCAATGCCCCGGCTGCCAAGGCTGCCCCAGCGACACCGGCGCGTACAACCGCGTACGGATCGCATCCCGCGACAGCAGCACCAGCACCAGAATGGTCGCCACATACGGCAGCATCGCCAGCAGGTTGCCGGGGATCGCCAGACCGAGCCCCTGGGCCACCAGGTGGAGGATGCTGGCCAGACCGAACAGGTAGGCGCCGAGCAGGACGCGGCTCACCCGCCAGCTGGCGAACACCACCAGGGCCAGGGCGATCCAGCCGCGTCCGGCGGTCATGTTTTCCGCCCACATCGGCGTGTACGCCAGCGACATGTAGCCGCCGGCAAGCCCGGCCATGGCGCCGCCGAACATCACCGCCAGGGTGCGCACGCGCAGCACCGGCAGGCCCATGGCGCTGGCGGCGTTGGGGTTTTCGCCGACGGCCTGGATGATCAGGCCGATGCGGCTTTTCAGCAGCACCCAGGCCACCAGGGCGAACAGTGCGAAGGACAGGTACACCAGCAGATCCTGAGCGAACAGCATGCGGCCGATCACGGGGATCTCGCTGAGCAGCGGAATGGCGATCGGCTCGAAGCCGGCCAGTGGCTTGCCGACCCAGCTGGCGCCGACGAAGGACGACAGGCCGACGCCGAAGATGGTCAGCGCCAGGCCGGTGGCGACCTGATTGGCGTTGAAGCCCAGCGCCACCATGGCGAACAGCAGCGAGAGCAGCACGCCGGCCAGGCAGGCGAACAGCACGCCGAGCCAGAGGTTGCCGCTGGCGAAGGCGACGATGAAGCCGATCACCGCGCCGAACAGCATCATGCCTTCCTGGCCGAGGTTGAGTACGCCGGTTTTCTCGCACACCAGCTCGCCTAGGGCGACCAGCAGCAGCGGCGTACCGGTGCGGATCATGGCGTAGAAGATATTGGTCAGCAGATCCATGTCCATCGGTCAGGCCTCGAACTTCAAGCGGCAGGCAGCGGGTGAAAAGGGAAGTAGCGCAGCGCGGACGATCATGTGGCCGGCTCCTCTTTGGCGCTGACGAGCTGGGGCTTGCGTGCCCACGCCTTCAGGCGCGGGCGGTAGAGGATCAGCACGTCGCAGGCGAGCAGGAAGAACAGCACCATGCCCTGGAACAGCTGGGTGATGGACTGCGGCAGGTTGGCGGCCATCTGCGCGTTCTCGCCACCGAGGTAGAGCAGCGCCATCAGCAGGCTGGCGAAGACGATGCCGATGGGGTTGAGACGGCCGAGGAAGGCCACGGTGATCGCCGCGTAGCCGTAGCCCGGCGACACCTGCGGCACCAGCTGGCCGATCGGCCCGGTGACTTCGGCGACACCGGCCAGACCGGCCAGGCCGCCGCTGATCAGCAGGGCGATCCACACCAGCTTCTTGTCGCGGAAACCGACAAAGCCGGCGGCGCGCCTGTCCAGGCCGAGCACCTTGATCTGGAAGCCGAGAAAGCTCTTCTGCAGCAGCACCCAGACCACCACCAGCGCCAGCAGGGCGAAGTAGAAACCGGCATGCACCCGCAGGCCTTCGATCAGCTCGGGCAGCCGGGTGGCGTCGCCGAACATCGCCGACTCGGGGAAGTTGAAGCCTTCCGGGTCTTTCAGCGGGCCGTGCACGGCGAACAGCAGCAGGTTCAGCGCGATGTAGTTGAGCATGATGCTGGTGAGGATTTCGTTGGCGTTGAACGCCGTCTTCAGCCAGGCGCAGAGCCCGGCCCAGGCGGCGCCGCCGAGCGTGCCGAGCAGCAGCGTCAGCACCAGCGCCCAGCGCGAGTCCCAGTCGATGATGTTGACGGCCAGCGCGCTGCCGGCCAGGGCACCGATGAGCAGCTGGCCTTCGGCGCCGATGTTCCAGATGCGTGCGTTGTAGACCACCGCCAGACCCAGCGCGCAGAGCAGGATCGGCAGCGCCTTGACCAGCAGTTCGGAGACGCCGTAGAGATCGCCGAGCGGGTCGACCAGCAGCACCTTGAGGGTTTCCAGCGGTGGATGGCCGAGCAGGGCGAACAGCAGCGCGCCGCTCAGCAGCGTCAGCAGCGCGGCCAGCAGCGGGGAGCACCAGAGCATGGCCCGTGAAGCCTCGCCACGGGGTTGCAGGGATAACAGCATGATGGGTTCTCGTCAGGCGGCAGAGGTGGAAACGGGGGCGTCGCTGGTGTCGAACTGGCCGGCCATCCAGCGGCCGACTTCGACCGGGCAGGTGCTGGCGGTGGCGCGCTGTGGCGACAGCCGGCCGTCGCTCAGGGCGGCGATGCGGTCGCTGATCTGGAACAGCTCCTCGAGGTCTTCGGAGATCACCAGAATCGCCGCGCCGGCATCGCGTAGTTCGATCAGCGCGCGATGAATCGCCGCCGCCGCGCCGACATCCACGCCCCAGGTCGGGTGCGCGGCGATCAGCAGCTTCGGCTGCTGCAGGATCTCGCGCCCGAGGATGAATTTCTGCAGGTTGCCGCCGGACAGACTTGCCGCCGGGGTCTGTGCGTCCGGTGTCTTCACGGCGAAACGCTGGATGACCTGCTCGGCGAAGGCGCGCACCTTGCCGCGGCGGATCAGGCCGCGCTCGACCATGCCGGTCTGCTGGAAGGCTGTGAGCAGGCCGTTGTCGGCCAGGCTCATGCTCGGCACCGCGCCGTGACCGAGGCGTTCGGCCGGCACGAAGGCCATGCCGTGGCGACGGCGGGCGTCGGGGCGCAGGTGGGCGACATCGTCACCGAGAAAACGAATGCGCATGGCCTGTGCGGCCGGCAGGCGCTGTTCGCCACTGAGCAGGGCGAGCAGTTCGTCCTGGCCGTTGCCGGCGACTCCGGCGATGCCGACGATCTCGCCGGCGCGTACCTCCAGGTCGACCTCTTCGAGGGATACGCCGAACGGATCGGCGTTGTGCCAGGACAGCCGCTCCACGCGCAGGAATGGCGCGCGGCCCTCGCTCTTCGGGTATTCGGCTTCCAGCCCCTCGGCATCGCCGACCATCAGCCGCGCCAGTTCCAGGTCCGAGCATTCGGCGGGGATGCATTTACCGGACACGCGACCGCCGCGCAGCACCGTGGCGCTCTGGCACAGCGCGCGCACTTCATTGAGCTTGTGGCTGATGAACAGGATGCTGCAGCCCTCGGCCGCCAGCCGGCGCAGGGTGACGAACAGCTCGTCGGCCTCCTGCGGGGTGAGCACCGAGGTCGGTTCGTCGAGAATCAGCAGGCGGATGTCCTGCATCAGGCAACGGACGATCTCTACCCGCTGGCGCTCGCCGATGGACAGGCTGTGCACCAGCCGTTGCGGCTCCAGCGGCATGCCGTAGCGCTGAGAGACCTGGCGGATCTTCGGCTCCAGCTGCTTCGGCGTACCGGACTTGGCGCCCAGCGCCAGGGCGATGTTCTCCGCCACCGAGAGCGTCTCGAACAGCGAGAAGTGCTGGAACACCATGCCGATGCCGCGTTCGCGGGCCTGGGCCGGGTCGCGCATGGTCACCCGTTCGCCCTGCCAGTGGATCGCGCCGGCGTCCGGCTGGGTGACGCCGTAGATGATCTTCATCAGGGTGCTCTTGCCGGCGCCGTTCTCGCCGAGCAGGGCGTGGATCTCGCCCGGCTGGATCGACAGGTCGATACGGTCGTTGGCCAGGCAGCCTGGGTACTGTTTGGTGATGCCGCAGAGCTGGAGGCGCGCGGTCTGGGATTCGGGCATGGAGGCATCCGCTGGGTTCTTCATGGCCAGGGCTGTAGCAAAAAGCTGGCCAGGCAGTCAGGAAATGAGGTGCGGCGTGACTGCGGGCGTTGTGTTGCCCGGCGTTCACAGGACGATGGTAGCCGTTGCATCGCTTTGGTGCCTCACTCCGCGAGGTGGACGAGTCGCTGCACCGCCATGGGGCGTAACGACCGCGCCGTGATTGGCCTGCTAAGCTGAACGCCTCTCTGCCTCCCCAGGGTCTCCTGCAAATGAACCAACTGGACCTTCATTCCGCCGAGGAAACGATTGCCCAGCGTGCCGCCCTGGCGCGGCTGATCGATGGCCTCGTGCGCGACGACGGCATGCATCCCACCGCCATCGACGATCTGTTCCTGATCCGCTGCAGCGCGCCGAGCGAACTGGTGCACGGGCTGCACAAGCCGGCGCTGTGCATCATCGTGCAGGGCAGCAAGGAGGTGCGCCTGGGCGATGAGCTCTACACCTACGATGCGCTGCATTACCTGGTGGTCTCGGTCACTGTGCCGGTGGCCGGTCGCGTGCTGGAGGCCTCGTCCGGCGAGCCGTACCTCTGTATCCGTCTGGATATCGACCCGGCGATGGTCGCCACCCTGGTGGCCGAAAGCGCGCCGTTGAGCCCGCCCGTGGAAGGGGCTGCGCGCGGGGTCTATCTGGACCGCATCGATGCGCCGTTGCTCGACGCCACGCTGCGCCTGGTGCGGCTCTTGGCCAGCCCGCAGGACATCCCGGTGCTGGCACCGCTGGCCATGCGCGAGATCTTCTACCGCCTGCTCTGCGGTCGCCAGGGACGGCACCTGCACGAGATCGCGGTGCGCGACAGCCAGGGCCATCGCGTCACCCGCGCGATCGAATGGCTGAACCGTAATTACGTCGAGCCGCTGCGCATCGAGGAACTGGCGCAGCGGGTCAACCTCAGCAGCTCGACGCTGCATCACCGTTTCAAGGCGCTCACCTCGATGAGCCCGCTGCAGTACCAGAAGCAGCTGCGCCTGCAGGAGGCGCGGCGGCTGCTGATCGCCGAGGGGCTCGATGTGTCCAGCGCCGGCTACCGGGTCGGCTACGAAAGTCCCTCGCAGTTCAGCCGCGAGTACAGCCGGCTGTTCGGCGCCTCGCCGGTGAAGGATCTGGCCCGGCTGCGCAGCACCGCTTAATTCAGCGCGACGCCGGGTCCGGCACCTCGCGCAATGCCTGGGCGGCATCGATGGCGCGGGGAAAGCCGGCCGTCACGGTGGTCAGGTAGACCACCTCCTTCAGCTCCTCACGGCTGACGCCCAGGCGCAGCGCGTAGCCGGCGTGGATCTTCATGTAGGGCAGATTGCCCTGGGCGGCGAAGGCAGCGACCGCGGCCAGCTGGCGGGTGCGGTCATCCAGCTCGCTGCGTCCCCAGACATCGCCCAGCGCATAGCCGGTGATGCCCTCGGCGAGAAACGGATAGTCCTCGCGCAGCGCCTCGAGCACCGGTTGCCCGGCACCGCCGGACAGGTGCTCGATGACCGCCATGCCACGCTCGTGGCGCTCGTTGCCGACGGCGTCCAGCGAGGCGAGGGTAAGCGAGCCGAACACGGCCAGGTATGCCGCGGCCAGGGTGTTGCTGGTATGAAGGCTCATGGCGGCGTCCTCAGTAGGGGCTGGCGGTGGGACGCACCACCAGCTCGCTGACGTCGACATCGGCCGGCTGGTCGATGGCATAGGCGATGGCGCGGGCGATGGCGTCGGCCGGAATGGCGATGCGGCGGAAGTCGTCCATGGCCGAGCGGGCGGTGTCATCGGAAATGCTCTCGGCCAGTTCCGATTCGGTGACGCCGGGCGAAACCAGGGTCACGCGAATATCGCCGCCGACCTCCTGACGCAGGCCTTCTGAGATGGCGCGCACCGCGTACTTGGTGGCGCAGTACACCGCCGCGGTCGGGCTCACCGCATAGGCGCCGATGGAGGCGATATTGACGAACTGGCCGGCGCGCTGGCGCTGCATCAGCGGCAGGCCGGCGGCGATGCCGTGCAGCACGCCACGGATGTTCACGTCGATCATGCGGTTCCACTCGTCGACCTTCAGCGCGTCCAGCGGCGAAAGCGGCATCACCCCGGCATTGTTGATGATCACATCGACGCGGCCGAAGCGCTGTTCGGCGAAGTCGACGAAGGCCTGGGTGTCCTCGCGGCTGGTTACGTCCAGCGCGCGGCAGGCGGCAACGCCACCGCGTTCTCCGATCTCGGCGACCAGCTTTTCCAGCCGTTCGAGACGCCGCGCGCCCAGCACGACGGTTGCGCCCTGGGCCGCCAGCAGGCGGGCCGTGGCTTCACCGATGCCGCTGCTGGCGCCGGTGATGAGTACGATTTTGCCGGTGATGTTCGACATGGGGTTGTCCTCCGCAGGTGGATTCGGGCGACGTCGGTGACGCCGTGGTTCGAATACTGCGATGGAGGACGGTGCCGGCGTTATGGCGATCCTGCCGGGCGCTTGCCTGATTCTGGCGCTGCCTACCAGATGCCTTCGTGTAGGGCGGCCGCCTCGTCCTCCAGCAGCGGGCCGAGCACCTCGACCTTGCGCTGGCCGGCGTCGAAGACGATGCGGCACGGCAAATCCAGCGTCGGGTTTTCCGGATGGTTGCCGGTGAGGTCCTTCAGGCTGCGCTCGGAAAGGCCGTAGACCACGCGCCCAAGACCGACCCAGTAGGCGGCACCCGCGCACATGGCGCAGGGTTCGGCGGACGTGTACATGGTGCAGCGCGAGAGGAATTCCGGCGTATAGCGGGTCGAGGCTCGGGTCATCAGCACCCGCTCGGCATGGCCGGTCATGTCGTGGTCGGGCATGTAGGCGTTGCCCTGTTCCAGCAGCACCTCACCGTCCGGCCCGACCAGGATGGCGCCGAACGGATGGGTGCCGTTTTCCAGCGCGCGGCGGGCGACGTCGAAGCTTTTGCGCAGCAGGGCGAGATCGTCGAGAGGCATGGCGATATCCAGACTGAGATGAAGAGGTGGTGGGCTTCAGTGCCCCGCCTTGGGCAGGCTCCAGGGAAAGCAGACCTTCTGCAGCAGCCCGATCAGGTGGAACAGCAGCAGGCTGATCACCACCAACATCATCAACGCGGCGAAGGCTTGCGGCACCTGGAACATCGAGGTGGAGAAGTTGATGAAGTAGCCCAGGCCTTTTTCCGCCGCGACGAACTCGGCGACCACCGCGCCAATCACCGCCAGGGTGATGGAGATGCGCAGCGCCGAGAACAGGTGTGGAATCGCATAGGGCAGGCGGATGTTGCGGTACTCGCGGGCCTTCGACGCGCCCAGCGAGCGCGACAGTTCCACCAGCTCTTCCGGCGTCGCCAGGAGGCCGGTGACGCAGGACACCACGATGGGGAAGAAGGCGATCAGGAAGGTGATGAATACCCGCGGCAGGTCGCCGGCGCCCATCACCACCACGATGATCGGCGCTACCGCGACGATGGGTGTGGACTGCACGATCACCAACAGCGGATAGAGCGTGCGCGACATCAGTCGCGAGGACGCCAGGGCGATGGCCAGCGGGATGCCGATCAGGATCGACAGGCCGTAGCCCATCAGCGTCACCCGCAGGGTGGCGAAGATGTGCTCGGTCCAGGCACCGAGGCCGACCTTCTGCGTCGCCGCGAGAATGGCGCTGGGCGAGGGCAGCACGAAGCTTGGCAGCCTGAGCAGGCGGCAGGCCGCCTCCCAGACCAGCAGCAGGACGACGAAGGCGAGCCAGGGCGCGAGGCGATCGGCCTGCGTCTTCAGGCGATGTGTCCTGGGCTTAATGGTCGGCATGGCGCGAGAAGACCTTGCGGCGGATATGGTTGGCGAGCTCATTGAAACGGGGCTCCGTGAGGGTCTGCATGGACCGCGGACGCGGCAGGTCGACGTCGATGATTTCCTGAACGCGGCCGGGGCGTGCCGACATCACCAGGATGCGGTCGGCCAGCAGCAGCGCTTCGGGAATCGAGTGGGTGATGAACAGCACCGTCTTCGGACGCTGGGTCCAGATATTCAGCAGCTCCAGGCTCAACTCGTCGCGGGTCAGGGCGTCGAGTGCCGAGAACGGCTCGTCCATCAGCAGGATTTCCGGGTCGTGCAGCAACGCCCGGGCAATCGCCGCGCGCTGCTGCATGCCGCCGGAGAGTTCGTCCGGGCGCTTGTTGCCGAATTCCTTCAGCCCCACCAGTTCCAGCAGCTCCTCGCCGCGGGTGATCTCCTGGGCGGTGACGCGGCCGTACTTGTGGCGCATGGGAAAGGTCAGGTTGTCGCGGATGTTCAGCCAGGGCAGCAGCGTCGGCTTCTGGAAGACGATGCCGATCTCGTCGCGCGGGCCGTCCACCGGGCTGCCGTAGATGCTGACCTGGCCGTGGGTCGGTCGCACCAGCCCGGCGAGGATGCGCAGCAGCGTGGACTTGCCGCAGCCCGAAGGGCCGAGCACGGCGATGAACTCGTGGCGGCCGATGTCGAAACTGGCGTTGTCCAGCGCCACCACCTCGCTGCCATCGGAGGAGGTGAAGACCTGGCTGACCCGATCGAAGCTGATGTTGGGGCGCGGCGTGGCGGGCAGGACGGCAGCATTCATGGCTTCACTCGCTCAGGCTGGTGTCGATGGCGCTGGCCGGGTCGAGGGCATCAATCTGCATGCCCTGCGCCTTGGCGACCCATTCCCAGGTGGTGGCCAGACGCTTGGCGTCGAAGCCCGGGCCTTCGGCATCGCTGATCTCGTTCTGCATCAGCGGTACTGAGGCGGCGAACTGCTCTTCGGCCTGCTGCTGGTCGACTTCGGCAACCCTCTTTTTCAGCGCGGCCGCCGCTGCAGCCGGGTCGGCGATGGCGTTCTTCTGTGCCTGCCGGTAGGCCTTGACGAACTTCTTGGCGACCTCGGGATGGCTCTGCACGAAGCGCTGCGACGCCACCAGCGACAGGCCGTAGCCTTCGAAGCCGTATTCCGACCAGGGAATGGTCTTCAGCGTCTTGTCCGCCTCGGCGAGGGCACGGACGAAGCCGGGCGCGACGGTCAGCCAGTTGATGGTGGCGTCCACCTTGCCGGTGGCGAGCATCGGTGCCAGCGCGCCGGGGTCGAGCTTGAGCAGCTTGACGCTGGCCGGGTCGATGCCGTTGCGCTCCAGCAGCAGCGGCCAGACCACGTTGGAGGCGGAGAAGGTCGGGGTGGCGACCGTCTTGCCGACGATGTCCTTGAAGCTCTCGATGCCCGAGCCTTCGGTGGTGAAGAAGGCGTCCGGCTGCTTGTTGTAGATCGGCGCCACCGCCACCACCGGCACCTCGCCCTGGGCCTTGGCCTGCAGCAGCGAGGCCAGGCCGGCCGAGCCGAAGTCGGCGCTGTTGGTGGCCAGCTTGGTCACCACGTCGCTGCCACCGCGGGCACTGGCGATTTCCACTTCGATGCCTTCGGCGGCGAACAGGCCCTGTTCGACACCGAGGTAGATCGCCGCCTTGTCGCCGGCCGGCAGCCAGTCGTTGAGCCAGCGCACCTTGTCGGCGGCCAGGGCGGATTGGCTGAGCAGCGCGAACAGGGCGCTGGCGAGCAGGGTTCTGTTGAACATGGTGAAGCTCCTTGAAGGTTCGGCGTGTTGAGCGCGATGCAATAAACGGGTCAGCGCACGGGATGTGGTTGGCGCGCGAAGAAATCCAGCAGGGCGGCGAGCAGCGCGTCGGGCATGGCCAGTTGCGGCGCATGGCCACAATCGAGGCGCACGCGCTCGGCACCCGGCACCAGTTGCTGCATGCGCTGCTGCACCCGTGGCAGCACGGAGCGGTCCTGCGTGGCTTCGATATACAGCCGCGGCAGACGACCGAAACGCGCGGCCGTCCACTGTGCGGCGATATCGCGGCCGCCGTCGGGCTGCACCGTCAGGCGGCGCGCGGCAGTGATCGCGGCCTGTGCCGGTGCATCGTGAAAGAACAGGGCGCAGGCGGCATCGCCCGGTACGCGGCTGCCGCCGGGGGCGGCTTCGAGATAGGGGCCGATGCCGCTGACCTCGGGAAAGTCGCGGGCGAGCTCGGCACAGAGTTCGCCAAAGCCCATGCCGCTGGGCAGCATCATGCCGGCGACATAGGTGACCCCGGCGATGCGCTCGGCATAACGTTCGGCCACGGCAGTGGCGGTGATGCCGCCGCCGGAATGCGCGACCAGATGGATCGGGCCGGGCAGCGTCTCGATCAGCGCGCCGACATGTTCGACGTAGCGCTGCAGCGAGACCTCGGCGAGTGGCGTGGCGTCGCTGCCGTTGCCTGGCAGGTCGAGCGCGTGCGGTCGGTGGCCGGCGCTGCGCAGGCCATCCTGCAGCGAATCCCAGACCCAGCTACCGGCCCAGGCCCCGTGGATGAGGACGATGTCAGCCATAGGTCCTCCGGTACATCTCGCGGTGGTGTTCTTCCACCGTCACCGCGGGGTAGCGCGGCGCCTCGCCGGGCGCGAGGCAGGTCGGCAGGCACTCGACCACATGGTCCGGGTTGCCGCTGAAGAAGAACGGCACGCTGTAGCGCTCGCGTCCGGACATGTTGACCACCCGGTGCAGCGTCGAACGGTACTGGTCGTTGGTCCAGCGGGCGATCATGTCGCCCAGATTGACCACATAGGTGCCGGGCACGGGCACTGCGTGAATCCAGCTCTTGCTGTGGCGATCCCAGACCTGCAGGCCGGGGTTCTCGTCCTGCAGAAGCAGCGTCAGCCCGCCGAAATCGGTATGCGCGCCACAGCCCTTTTCGCCGGGCGCGGCATTGGCCGGCTGCGGCGGGTAATGCAGCAGGCGCAGGGTGCTCATGGAGTCGCGGCAGAAGCCGGCGAAATGATCCTCCGGCAGTTGCAGCGACAGCGCGATGGCCGCCATCAGCCGATTCGCCAGCGCATTCATCGCGTCGCGATAGCGCTCCATCGTCGGGCGAAACTCCGCGAGCTCGATCGGCCACTGGTTGGCACCGTGGTTGAAACGCCCGGCCAGTACCCGCGGGTCGTCCTCGGCCAGCTCCTCGCCGATGTAGAAGCCCTCCTTGAGATCGGCCGGCGCACCGGCTTCCAGCACCTGCCCGCGCAACGGCTCATAGCCGCGATTGGCCTTCGAGAACACCTTGTCCAGTGCGCGCTTGCCGGCTTCCGGCAGGGCAAAGAAGGCCCGCGCCTGCTCGAACACCGCCTGCTGCAGCGCCGCGTCGACGCCATGGTTGGCGATACAGAAGAAACCGACCTCGCGACAGGCCGCACCGATGCGTTCGGCCACGGCGGCGCGCTCGTCGAGATCGGGAGAAAACAGCCCGGCGATGTCGATCAGCGGCAGCGCGGCGGCTTCGAGATGGCGGGCGCAAAGGGATTCATTCATGGCTCGATCCTGCTCTGCCGACCGCGGAATGGCGACCGGCGAGCGCAGTATCCGGCGCGCCGCTTGTACTCAAAAGCAGAGAATATCGAGCACGCCGATGCCGTTTCGGCAACAGCGGTGGGTGCCTTTTCTCGAGGCAACCGCTGCTTCGCCGTGGTGCGTAAGCCGGCCTGCGCCGTGTCTGGCAAAGGGACGCAGAGCGCGGAAATCCCACGCCCTTGCGCACCGTTCAGGTGCATCGAAGGCAGCGCAGGCGGGGCTGATTTTTTTCAGAAGGGTAAAGCGCTGTGCACGGCAGCCGAGTTGGCCTTGCCAAAGAACACAGGCAAAAAAAACCGCCGCCCGGATCGACCGGGCGGCGGTGCTCTGCAGGGCGACGTTGCGGTCAGGCGCGGGCGCTGCGCACGCCGGTACTGATCTGGCGGCACAGTTCCAGCACGCCTTCGACGGCCTGTGCGTTGCTCTTGGCATTGGCGATCTGATCGATCAGCGCCGAGCCCACTACCACCCCTTCGGTCAGCCGGGCGATGGCGGCGGCCTGTTCCGGCGTGCGGATGCCGAAGCCGACGCAAACCGGCAGCTCGGTATGGCGCTTGAGGCGCGCCACGGCTTCCTCGACATGCTCGAGCGTCGCCGAACCGGCACCGGTCACGCCGGCCACCGAGACGTAATAGACGAAGCCGGAGCTGCCGTTGAGTACCACCGGAAGGCGCTTGTCATCGGTGGTCGGGGTGGTCAGGCGGATGAAGTCGATGCCCGCGGCCTGGGCCGGGTCGCAGAGGTCTTCGTTGTGCTCCGGCGGCAGGTCCACCACGATCAGGCCGTCGACGCCGGCTTCCACCGCCTCGGCGATGAAGCGCTCCACGCCCATCTTGTGGATGGGGTTGAAGTAGCCCATCAGCACGATCGGGGTGGTCTGGTCGTCCTGGCGGAATTCACGAACCATCTGCAGCGTCTTGGCCAGGTCCTGCTTGGCGGCCAGGGCGCGGATGTTGGCCAGCTGAATCGCCGGGCCGTCGGCCATCGGGTCGGTGAAGGGCATGCCCAGTTCGATGACGTCAGCACCCGCGGCCGGCAGGCCCTTGAGGATCTGCAGCGAGGTGGCGTAGTCCGGATCGCCGGCGGTGATGAAGGTCACCAGTGCGGCGCGGTTCTGTTGTTTCAGCTCGTCGAAGCGCGTCTGCAGGCGGCTCATATATGTTCTTCCTGTTCGTCGTAGTGGTGCATGACGGTCTGCATGTCCTTGTCGCCGCGGCCGGAGAGGTTGACCACCATCAGGTGATCCTTCGGCAGACCAGGCGCGCGCTTGAATACTTCAGCCAGCGCGTGGGAGGACTCCAGCGCCGGGATGATGCCTTCCAGGCGGCAGCAGGTATGGAAAGCCTTGAGCGCTTCCTTGTCGGTGATCGAGGTGTACTCGACGCGGCCGATGTCGTGCAGCCAGGCGTGTTCCGGGCCGATGCCGGGGTAGTCCAGGCCGGCGGAGATCGAGTGGGCGTCGATGATCTGGCCATCCTCGTTCTGCAGGAGGAAGGTGCGGTTGCCGTGCAGTACGCCGGGTACGCCGCCGTTCAGGCTCGCCGCGTGCTGGCCGGTCTCGATACCGTGGCCGGCCGCCTCGACGCCGATGATCTTCACACTGGCGTCATCCAGGAACGGATGGAACAGGCCCATGGCATTGGAGCCGCCACCGATACAGGCCACCAGCGAGTCGGGCAGGCGACCTTCCTTTTCCATCATCTGCTCGCGGGTTTCCTTGCCGATCACGGCCTGGAAGTCGCGGACCATGGCGGGGTAGGGGTGCGGCCCGGCGACGGTGCCGATCAGGTAGAAGGTGTTGTGGACGTTGGTCACCCAGTCGCGCAGGGCTTCGTTCATCGCGTCCTTCAGGGTGCCGGTGCCGGCGGTGACCGGAATCACTTCGGCGCCCAGGAGCTTCATGCGGAAGACGTTGGCCTGCTGGCGGTCGATGTCGGTGGTGCCCATGTAGATCACGCACTGCATGCCGAAGCGCGCGGCCACGGTGGCAGTGGCCACGCCGTGCATGCCGGCGCCGGTCTCGGCGATGATGCGCTGCTTGCCCATGCGCTTGGCCAGCAGGATCTGGCCGATGCAGTTGTTGATCTTGTGCGCGCCGGTGTGGTTGAGCTCTTCGCGCTTGAGGTAGATCTTCGCGCCGCCGCAGTGTTCGGTCAGGCGCTCGGCGAAGTACAGCGGCGAGGGGCGGCCCACGTAGTCGCGCTGGAAGTAGGCGAGCTCCTTGGCGAACTCGGGGTCGGCCTTGGCTTTTTCGTACTCGGCGGCCAGCTCGTGGATGAGCGGCATCAGCGTTTCGGCGACGTACTGACCACCGAAGTGGCCGAACAGGCCCTTGGCGTCAGGGCCGTTGCGGTATGAGGTCATGTCGGACTCCTGTGTAGGCGGGCTGCCGAGCGCGGGCCGGCAGATGCGATGGCGTCAGGGTACGGCTATGGCCGCCCGGATAAAAGCGATAAGATCGACGCAACCTGTCAGGAAAACTCACGGATATGGCGCGCGATCTACCTCCTCTCAACGCATTGCGAGCCTTCGAGGCTGCCGCCCGGCTGGGCAGTCTGAGCGAAGCGGCGCGCGAGCTGCACGTGACCCACGGCGCGATCAGTCGGCAGGTCAAGCAGCTCGAAGAGCAGCTTGGCGTTGGCCTGTTCGTCAAGGAAGGGCGCGGCGTAAAACTCACCGATGCCGGTGCGCGGCTGCGTGATGCCGCCAGCGAAGCCTTCGAGCGTCTGCGCAGCACCTGCGCCGAGCTGCAGCGCCAGACCGCCGAGGCGCCGTTCGTGCTCGGTTGCCCGGGCAGTCTGCTGGCGCGCTGGTTCATCCCGCGGCTGGATCGGCTCAATCGCGACCTGCCGGAATTGCGCCTGCAACTGTCGGCCAGCGAAGGCGAGCTGGACCCGCGCAAGCCGGGGCTGGACGCCACGCTGTGGTACGCCGAACCGCCCTGGCCGGCGGACATGCAGGTGTTCGAGCTGGCCGCCGAGCGCATCGGCCCGGTGCTCAGCCCTTACCATCCACGCTGTGCCGACCTTCGCGGCGCGCCGCCGTCGGCTGTGCTCGACGAGACGCTGCTGCACACCGCCTCGCGGCCGCAGGCCTGGCCGAACTGGGCGCGTCAGCAGGGGCTGGATCCGGCGCGGCTGCGTCTGGGACAGAGCTTCGAGCACCTGTATTTCCTGCTGGAAGCGGCGCTGGCCGGCCTCGGCGTGGCCATCGCGCCACAGCAGCTGGTGGCCGACGACTTGCGCCAGGGTCGTCTGCTGGCGCCCTGGGGCTTCGTCGAGACCCGCGCCAGACTGGCGCTCTGGGTGCCCGCGCGGCGAGTCGACAGGCGCGCCGAGCGTCTGGCGGAGTGGTTGCGCAACGAGCTGGAGCGGCAATGAGCTACGCATAACCGACACGGCTAATGCCACCACGGTGGCGTTGCTGTCGACGTGCAGCTTTCGGCGTCGACGCGCTGGCCATGCCGGCGTTGAACTCGGCATCGGCCATCGAGTCCTAGCCGCACGGCAGCGGAGCGGTTCCGATGCCTTCTGTTTCGGCTCAAAAGGAACTTTGCGAATGAATCGTTGCGCATGTGCTGCACTGGTGGCTGGTCTGCTGCTGGCCGTCACCGCTCAGGCCCAGCCACTCGAGTTCGATGGAATCGAACTGTCCAGGGACATCCCCTGTGGCGGACGGGACGTGAACATCTCCGGCAACGCCAACACCATCAGCCTGACCGGCGATTGCGGCGTGGTGCAGGTATATGGCACGGATCACAAGGTCAGCCTTGGTACCGCGACCGCGCTGGAGATATCCGGCATGGACATCAGCGTATCGGCGACGTCCGTAGCCCGGCTCATGGTCGACACCGCCAAGAATCGTGTGCGTGGCGCGGTGGTCGGTGATGGACAGACGGCGATCGTCGAGATCGATGGTGCCGAGCACGAGCTGGACCTGCGGTTCGACGGGCCCGTTCAGATCACACTCAATGGCGTCGATAACCAGCTGAACTGGAGCGGCGACGAGCCGGCGATCTCCTCGTCCGGCGTTGGCCACCGGATCGTCCGCCAATAGCGATTGGCGATACGCTGGGAACCATGGTCGCTCGCGGGCGGCTTGCGCAGCCCGAGGCGGGCCGCGCGGGGGCCGTTCAGCTGGCCAGAGCGGTCTGCGTGGTTTCCGCGTCCGCCGCGGCGACCTTGTCGGCGGCATAACCGCGAGGGTTGCGGCTCTGCCAGCGCCAGGCGTCGGCGAGCATGGTGATCAGGTCCTTTTCGGCGCGCCAGCCAAGCTCGCGCTCGGCCTTGCTCGGGTCGGACCAGCACTGGGCGATGTCGCCGGCACGGCGTGGCTTGATCACGTGGGGCAACGGGCGCCCGGTGACTTCCTCGAAAGCTGTGATCATTTCGCGCACCGAATGGCCCTTGCCGGCGCCGAGGTTCCACACCTGCGCGCCGTGCACGAGATTAAGACGCTCCAGCGCCTTCAAATGGCCTTTGACCAGGTCCACCACATGGATGTAATCGCGGATGCCGGTGCCATCTGGCGTCGGGTAGTCGTCGCCGTAGACGCTGAGCTGCTTTCGCCGACCCACCGCCACCTGCAGCATGTACGGCAGCAGGTTGTTCGGCACGCCGTTGGGGTCTTCGCCGATCAGCCCCGACTCATGAGCGCCGATAGGGTTGAAGTAGCGCAGCAGCGCGATGGACCAGCGCGGGTCGGAGTCGGCCAGGCCCTTGAGCACGTTCTCAGCCATCAGTTTGGACTGGCCGTAGGGGTTGGTCGGCACGCCAGTGGGACGATCCTCGGTGATGGGCATCACCGGCGACTCGCCATAGACGGTGGCCGAGGAGCTGAACACCAGCTTGAACACTCCGGCTTCGGCCATGGCCTGGCACAGCGCGATGCTGCCGCCGACATTGGTTTCGTAGTAGCGCAGCGGCTCGCGCACGCTTTCGCCAACCGCCTTCAGGCCGGCGAAGTGCATCACCGCAGTGATCGGGTAGGCAGCGAAGAGCGCCTTGAGCAGCGAGCGATTGCGCACGTCGCCCTTGACGAAGTGCAGTGGCCGGCCGGCCAGTTGCTCCACGCGGTCCAGAGCCAGCTGCGAGCTGTTGCACAGGTTGTCCAGTACCAGCACCTCATGCCCGGCCTGCAGCAGTTCGAGCACCGCGTGTGAGCCGATGTAACCGGCCCCTCCTGTCACCAGAATCATCTGTCTACCTCCGAAGTTCGCAGTCTTTCGACACGCTCGGGACACTGCGGCTGGCCATGGCTGGCGCTGCATGAGTCTCCGTAATTTGGGTTCGGCGAAACGGAACGGGACGGCGACGGCGAGCTGCGCGCGAGGGGTTCCGATGCCGGTTTAAATCAGGCGTCCTGCTGATAGGGACGGGGCAACGTCCGAGCGAGTTCAATTCACCCGCCAGCCGGTCGACGGCCTGTGCAATCTGATGATTGGCGGGAACCCGTACCGCTGATTGCCGTCCACTACCCGGCAGGCGGCGCGGGTTGCAGGGTTTTGCGAGCCTCGCTGTCGCCTCGAATCGATACGCCTTACGCAGGGCAGCGCTGGCTTTTCAAGTGACGGTTGAACGGGCATGGGAGGCCTGGCCGCCGCCACCGAAAACGAGGTGCTAGATGAGCTGGGCCGGCCCGTTCCAATACGACATCGGCAAATCCCGCAACGCGCAGCAGGTACCGGCCGAAGTGGTCTTCGACGATCAGGTTCCGACCCTGCTGTGTCTGTCGCATCTGCGCTGGAGCTTCGTCTACCAGCGCCCGCAACACCTGATGTCGCGTTTTGCCCGCGACTACAACGTGCTCTTCCATGAGGAACCGATTCCCACCGAGGATGCCGAGCCCTGGCTTGAAGTGCGTCCCGAGGAGAATGGCGTGCAGGTGCTGATCCCGCGCCTGCCGGCCGGCTGCGAGGGGGAGGATGCGACCCGCGTGCAGCGCCAGTTGCTCGATGGCTACCTGGAAAAACTCGGCGTCAGCGACCTGCTGCTCTGGTACTACACGCCGATGAGCCTGGCGTTCTCCGATCACCTGGCGCCCGGCCTGATCGTCTACGACTGCATGGACGAGCTCTCGGCGTTCCGCGGCGCGCCGCCGGAACTGGTGGAGCGCGAGGTGGAACTGATGTGCCGGGCCAACCTGGTGTTCACCGGCGGCTACAGCCTCTATGAAGCCAAGCGCCAGCGCCACGACAACGCTCACCCGTTCCCCAGCAGCGTCGATGTCGAGCACTTCGCCGCCGCGCGTCGCCCGCAGCACGATCCGGACGATCAGGCAGAGATCCCGCATCCGCGCCTGGGCTTCTACGGCGTGATCGACGAGCGTCTGGACATCGCCCTGATCGAGCAGGTCGCGCGCATGCGGCCGGACTGGCAGATCGTGCTGGTCGGCCCGGTGGTGAAGATCGACCCGGCCGAGCTGCCGCAGCGCGACAACATCCACTACCTGGGCGGCAAGACCTACGACGAGCTGCCGCAATACCTGTCCGGCTGGGACGTGGCGATCATGCCGTTCGCACTGAACGAGTCGACCCGTTTCATCAGCCCGACCAAAACCCCCGAATACCTCGCCGGCGGCTGCCCGGTGGTGTCCACGCCGATCACCGATGTGGTGCGCACCTACGGTGACACTGGGATCGTGCGCATCGCCGACAGCGCCGAGGCGTTCGTCGCTGCCACCGAAGCCGCCCTGGCCGATGCCGAAGACCGCGACGGTCTCTTGGCCAAGGCCGACGAGATCCTGGGCGACATGTCCTGGGATCACACCTGGAGCCTGATGAAGGAGAAGATGCAATGCGCGATATGAGCCCGCAGGACAGCAACCCGGAACGTCTCGGCGCAGGCGCGGGCGACCAGCCACAGGCGCGCAGACGCGGCTTCGACTACCTCATCGTCGGCGCCGGCTTTGCCGGCAGCGTGCTTGCCGAGCGCCTTGCCACGGGGCTGAACAAGCGCGTGCTGGTGGTCGACCGGCGCCCGCATATCGCCGGCAATGCCTACGACTACCACGACGAGTCCGGCGTGCTGATCCACCGCTACGGCCCGCACATCTTCCACACCAACGCCCAGCGCATCGTCGATTACCTCTCGCAGTTCACCGAGTGGCGCCCCTACGAACATCGCGTGCTGGCGCAGGTGGATGGCCAGGAAGTGCCGATCCCGATCAACATGACCACGCTGAACAGGCTCTATGGCCTGAACATGACCACCGAGCAGGAAGCGGCCGACTTTCTCGCCAGCCGCGCCGAGCCGGTGGAGAACATCCAGACCAGCGAGGACGTGGTGATCAACGGCATCGGCCGTGAGCTGTACCAGAAGTTCTTCCGCGGCTACACCCGCAAGCAGTGGGGGCTGGACCCGTCGCAGCTGGACAAGTCGGTGACCTCGCGCATCCCCACGCGCACCAACACCGACGACCGCTACTTCACCGACACCTTCCAGCAGATGCCCAAGCATGGCTACACGAAGATGTTCGAGAAGATGCTGGCGCACCCCAACATCAAGGTCATGCTCAACACCGACTACCGCGAGATCCGCGACGAGGTGCAGTACGACCACCTGATCTTCTGCGGCCCGATCGACGAATACTTCGACTACCGCTTCGGCAAGCTGCCGTACCGCTCGCTGAAGTTCGAGCACAAGCAACTCGACCAGGAACAGTTCCAGGCCGTGGGGACGGTCAACTACCCCAGCGAGGATGTGCCCTACACACGCATCAGCGAGTACAAGCACCTCACCGGTCAGGTCCACCCGAAGACCAGCATCACCTACGAGTACCCCTCGGCCGAGGGCGATCCCTACTACCCGATCCCGCGGCCGGAGAACGCCGAGCTGTACAAGCGCTATCAGCAGCTGGCGGACGAAACGCCGAACGTGACCTTTGTCGGCCGCCTCGGCACCTACAAGTACTACAACATGGATCAGGTGGTGGGGCAGGCGCTGGCGCTGTACAAGCGCATCGAGGAAGCTGAGCACGCCAGCCAGCCGCAGGCGGTCGCCGGGCAACTTGGTTGAAGCGCAACGGTCGTTATGCAAGAGCCCGAGGCGCGTGCGCTCGGGCACGGGCCGCGCGGTTAACGCTGCGGTCGCTGGCGTCATCCATGAGGTAAACGATGCACCACCCCTCTGTATTCAAGAGTTTCTTTCTCGGTGGTTTCGAGTGCTCGAACCATCGCCGCAGCGACGGCCGCCGGCTCGACCTGCTCGCCGCGACCGGCCATGACCGCTGGGCCGCGCACGACTACGCCGAACTGCACCGCCATGGCCTGCATGCCGTGCGCGACGGCCTGCGCTGGCATCTGATCGAGCGCCAGCCGGGGCAGTACGACTGGTCGAGCTTCCTGCCCATGTTGCAGGCCGCCCAGCGTCAGGGTACCCAGGTGATCTGGGACCTGTGTCATTACGGCTGGCCGGATGACATCGACATCTGGCGGCCGCAGTTCGTCGAGCGCTTCGCCCGTTATGCCGCGGCGGTGGCGCAACTGGTCAAGGACGAGACCCACGATGTGCCGTTCTATGCACCGCTCAACGAGATTTCCTTCTGGGCCTGGGCCGGCGGCGACGAGGCCTACTTCAACCCCATGGCGCGCGGCCGCGGCTTCGAACTCAAGCACCAGCTTGTGCGGGCCACTATCGCCGCGATGCAGGCGATTCGCGCGGTCGATCCGCGGGCGCGTTTCGTTCAGGTCGATCCGGCCATTCATGTGGTTGCTGGCAATGACCGGCCAGGCCCGCAGCGCGACGCCGAGCGCTTTCGCCAGGCGCAGTTCGAGGCCTGGGACATGCTCTGCGGCGAACAATGGCCGGGGCTCGGCGGTGCGCCGGAGTACCTCGACATCATCGGCGTCAACTACTACTCGGATAACCAGTGGTACCACGGCGATGGCCGCACCATCGAGCGGGACAGCCCGGATTACCGGCCGTTCAAGGGCATCCTGCGCGAGATCCATCAGCGCTACCAGCGCCCCCTGCTGATTGCCGAGACCGGCGCCGAGGGCGACCTGCGCGGCGACTGGCTGCGCTATGTCAGCGAGCAGGCGGGCCTGGCGATGCAGGCCGGTGTGCCGGTGGAGGGCATCTGCCTGTATCCGGTGCTGGACTATCCGGGCTGGGCGGACGAGCGACACTGTCCGGTTGGCCTGCTCGGTTTTGCCGACGAAAGCGGCCGGCGCTGCGTACACCAGGGGCTGGCCGATGAGCTGCGCCTGCAACAGACGCGCTTCAGCCAGTCGAATCCGGCCCCGCAACTCGCCGCAGTGATGTCATGAACCAGGCGGCCGCCGTGCCCCAGGCAAAGGCCGACGAGCTGCCGTTGCCCAGCCGTCCGGTGGCGTTTCTCTGGCATTACATCTGCGCGCGGCCCTGGCATTTCGGCGGCCTGCTGGCACTGATCATCGGTGCGGCGAGCTGCGCGGTGGCCGTGCAGTACGGCATGAAGCTGCTGGTCGATGCGATGGCGCAGGGCACCTCGGATCGCGGTTCGGCCAACGTCTGGTGGCCGTTGGGGCTGTTCATCGGCCTGATCGTCACCGAGAACGTGTTTTGGCGCCTGGGCGGCTGGCTTGGCTGCCGTACCGTGGTGGCCAGCGTGGTGGACATCCGCGTCGACCTGTTCAAGCACCTGACGGGCCACCCGATGCGCTATTTCACCGAGCATTTCGCCGGCTCGCTGGGCAATCGCATCTCCGCCCTCGGGGCCGCGGCCGGTTCGATCTATGGCGGGCTGGCGTGGAAGATCGTGCCGCCGATCGTCGACTTCCTTGGCGCCGTGGTGGTGCTGTTTACCGTCGGCTGGCAGATGGCGGTGGCGCTGATCGTCTTCGTCGCCATCGTCGCGGCGCTGATCACCGGCTTCGGTATCCGCGGACGCAGCAAGCATCAGCGTTTCGCGGCGCAATCGGCGCGGGTCGGCGGCGAGCTGGTGGACGCGGTGTCGAATGTCTGGACGATCAAGGCCTTTTCCGCCCGGGATCGCGAGGCCGAACGCCTGGCCCATGAGATCGGTTACGAGGCGCGTGCCCAGCGACGCAGCTGGATGTACCTGGAAAAGGCCCGTGTGATGCATGACATCTGCCTGTCGGTGATGGCCGGCGGCATGCTGATCTGGGCGATCCAGCTGTGGATCGGCGGTTCGGTGACCGCCGGTGACGTCGTGCTGGTCAGCGCGCTGACCTTCCGTATCCTGCACGGCTCGCGTGACCTGGCGCTGGCTTTGGTGGATGCCACCCAGCAGCTCGGCGCCATCGACGACACCCTGCGCATTATCGTCCAGCCCCACGGTCTGGAGGACACCGATACCCAGCTGATGCTCGCCGAAGGCGACATCACCTTCGAGGGGGTCGGCTTCGGTTATCCCGAGCGCGGCATGGTGTTCGAGCAGCTCGATCTGCATATCCCGGCCGGGCAGAAGGTAGGCGTGGTGGGCTCCTCGGGGGCGGGCAAGTCGACCCTGATCCATCTCATCCAGCGGCTGGACGATGTGCAGCACGGCCGCATCCTGCTCGACGGCCAGGACATCCGCAGCGTCAGCCAGGACAGCCTGCGCGAGAAGATCGCCGTGGTGCCGCAGGAAACCGCGCTGTTCAATCGCAGCATCCGCGAGAACATCCGCTACGGCCGCCCTGACGCCTCGGACGAAGAAGTGGTCCAGGCCGCCCGCCGGGCGTTCTGCGACAGCTTCATCCGTGAGCTGCCGCAGGGTTACGACACCCTGGTCGGCGAGCGTGGGGTGATGCTCTCGGGCGGCCAGCGCCAGCGCTTGGGTATCGCTCGGGCCTTCCTCAAGGATGCGCCGATTCTCATCCTCGACGAGGCCACTTCGGCGCTCGATACCCAGTCCGAGGCCGAGATCCAGGCCGCACTGGACAACCTGGTGCACAACCGGACGGTGGTGGCCGTGGCACATCGCCTGTCAACGCTGTCGAGCTTCGATCGCATCATCGTGCTGCGCGACGGTCGCATCGTCGAGGACGGCCCGCCACAGGAGCTGCGCCGCCGCGGCGGCGAGTTCGATGGGCTCTGGCGCATGCAGGCCGAGGGCTTCAACCGTGATACCGCAAGCGGGCCATGAAGCGCGTCGCCTTGCAATCGAGCAGCCTGCGCTCGCTGGGCTACGACCCCGAGCAGCAGATACTGGAGGTGGAATTCAGCAGCGGTGCGCTGTATCGCTACGAGGCGGTTCCGCCCGAGGTGGTGCAGGCGTTGCTGGAGGCCGACTCGCTGGGCCGGCATTTCAATCAGGTATTCAAGCCGCAGCACTATCGCTATCGGCGAATCGACTGAGCCACCGCCGGCTTCAGTCAGGGTCGGAAGGGCAATCTAGACGTCCTTCGCGCCCTCGATCGCGTCGTGCAGCGAGGCGGCCAGGTCTTCGAGCCGATAGGGCTTGGCCAGCACGTGCACCCCCTCGGCCGCAGCCGATTGCTGAGCGGCCTCGGCATAGCCGCTGGTGAGCAGCACCGGAACGCCCAGGGCGCGCACACGGATCTCCCTGGCCAGCTCAACGCCATTCATGCCACCTGGCATCATCACGTCGGAGAACAAGATGTCTACCTTGCAGCCGTTGGCCAGCGCATTCAGCGCAGCGGTGGCACTGTCGGCGTGGCTGACGCGGTACCCCAGGTGCTCGAGCATCTCGCCCACCAGCGCGGCCACTTCCTCGTCGTCATCCACCAGCAGCACGCTGCCGAGGGAAGGGTCGGCGGCATCGTCGGCGGCGCGTTCATCCTCGGCGGGCTGCTCGGGTACACGCGCCGAACGCGGCAGCAGCATGATCACGCTGGTGCCGCGTCCGCATTCGCTTTCGATCCAGACGGTGCCGCCCGATTGCCGGGCGAAGCCGTAGACCTGGGCCAGGCCGAGCCCCGAGCCCTTGCCGATTTCCTTGGTGGTGAAGAAGGGATCGAACACCCGTGCGCGGACGTCCTCCGGGATACCGGTGCCGTCGTCGATGACCGCGAGGCGGACGAAGTCGCCGCGCAGGCCCATGACCGGTTCATCCGGCGCATTGCGTGCCTCGATCAGGATCGAGCCGCCATCGGGCATGGCGTCGCGGGCGTTGACCGCGAGGTTGAGAATCACCAGTTCCAGCTCGCCCGGATCGACTTCCACGGGCCACAGGTCCGGGGCGAACTGCACCTGCACGTGCACGTCGCCGCTCAAGCTGCGGTCGAGCAGCTCGCGCATCCGCCCGATGCGCAGCACCAGGTCGACGGATTCCGGCGCCAGCGACTGGCGCCGGGAGAAGGCCAACAGCTGGCGGGTGAGGGATGTGCCGCGCTGGGCCGCCTGGCGCATGCCGGCCATCAGGCGTTCGCGGCGTGCGGGATCGGCACGGCGGTCGAGCATGTCGAGCCCGCCGGAAATCACCATCAGCAGGTTGTTGAAGTCATGGGCGATGCCGCCGGTGAGCTGGCCGATGGCCTCGATTTTCTGCGCCTGGCGCAGGGTCTCCTCGATACGGGTACGTTCGGCCATCTGCGTGCGCAGTTCCTGGTTGGCCTTTTCCAGCTCGCTGGTCCGTTCGACCACCAGCGCTTCGAGCTCGTGCGAGGCACGTTCGCGCGCTTCGAGCAGCGCGCGCACCTCGTACTGGCGATGCCGCCCGCGCAGCGCCGCCTTCATGGCACTGGTGAGGGTAATGCTCTGCACCGGACGTTCCAGCAGCGAGACGTTGCGCAGCGCGGCGACCATGCGCTGGCGCCAGGCGGCCACGGCCGGTTGCTGATGCTTGCTGGTGAGCACCACGAAGGGAAAATCGGACCAGGCCGGCTGTCGGTCGACCCAGGCGGCCAGAGCCGCGAGGTCATGGCCGAACAGGCCTTCCTCGGCGATGAATACGGCGTCGGCTTCCGTTTCCGCGCGCTGGAGCACTTCCTCGAGGCTGTGGCAGACCACGGCTTCCATGCCGCTGCGGTTGAGCAGCTCGGCCGAGGCGGGGCCGTCCCGACCGATGGGGGCAAAGACGACTACGGTGGGGCTGTCACGTTTAGTAGGTGTCGTCATGCTCGTCTTTCAGTAGCTGAGCCGCATCGCCGGTGTATTCCGGTGTGCCCGAAAGGATGCCGTTGAAGTGACTCAGGGGCGGCCCGACCTGGATGCCGGTGGGACTGAAGCGGTATTCGCGGATGGTGTTCTCGTGGCGCCCGCTGCGCTTCTTCACCACCGACAGGGCCCGGCGGATAATGCCGGCATGCTCGAAATAGCGCTGCATGATGACGGCATCGCTCAGGTAGCTGATGTCGATTGGGGTATCCATTACGCCAACCAGCCCATGCTGGGCCAATACCATGATGGTGACCACCCCTTTCTGCCCCAGGTAACTCAGCAGCTCGTGCATCTGGAGGACCAGGAACTTGCCGTCCGGCATGGCGTGCAGGTAGCCGTTGAGGCTATCGAGCACAACCAGTCCCGCGCCTTGCACTTCGACGCTGTGGCGCACCGCGGCGGTGAACTCGCCGGGCGACAGTTCGGCCGGGTCGACCTGTTGCAGGTGCAGCAGGCCTCGTTCGATCCAAGGCTCGATATCCATTCCCAGTGCGCGGCCGCGGGTCAGCAGGGTGCCGATGTTCTCGTCGAAAACGAAGAAGGCCACCTGCTCGCCGCGTTGGCAGGCGGCGTACACATAGGTCAGCGCCAGCGAGGACTTGCCGACCCCGGCCGCGCCGACCAGCAGCGCGTTGGTGCCGCGTTCCAGCCCGCCACCGAGCATCCGGTCCAGCATCTCGTTGCCGGAGGAGGCCACCTCGCCGACGAAGCAGGAGCGATGCTCGGCCGCGATCAGGCGCGGATAGATCTGCAGCCCGCCCTTGCGGATGACGAAGTCGTGGTAGCCACCGCGGAACTGGATGCCGCGCATCTTGATGACCCGCAGACGCCTGCGTTCGGCGCCATAGTCGATGGCCAGCTGCTCCAGCAGGACGACCCCATGGGAAATCGAGTGCAGCTGCAGGTCGCCCATTTCCGAGGTCTGGTCATCGAGCAGGATCACCGTGCAGCGGCGGGTGGTGAAGAAGTGCTTGAGTGCCAGCACCTGCCGGCGATAGCGCAGCGGGCTTTGCGCCAGCAGTCGCATTTCCGAAAGGCTGTCGAAGATCACCCGTGTCGGGTTGGTTTCGCTGACGCGGTCGAACACCTGCTGGGTGGTTTCGCTGAGCTCCATTTCCGCCGGGTGCAGCACGGTCAGCTCCAGCTCCGGATCGAGGCTGGTTTCCGGGCTGACCAGTTCGAACACATCAATGCCATCCAGGCTCCAGCCGTGCCGCTTGGCCACCAGCTCCAGCTCTGCCTTGGTTTCCGACAGCGTCACGTAGAGCACGCGCTCGCCCCTGCGCACGCCCTCGAGCAGGAACTGCAGCGCAATGGTGGTCTTGCCCGAGCCCGGACTGCCCTCGTAGAGATACATGCGGTTGGGGTCCAGGCCACCGCCGAGGATGTTGTCCAGCCCTTCGCTGCCCGTCGAAATACGCTGGGCTTCGTCATCCATGGGGAAATCAAGATCGTGGGTATCGGTCATTTCCATGCTCCTTACGCAGGCAGCCTCATGGAGACTGCGTGTCCTGGTTCCTGACCTCGCGCTTCGAGCGCCGCGAGGCAATGGAACGCGCCCGTCAAAGCCGCACAAGCGGTCGGGCAAGAAGCCCCATGCCGGTTCGCCATGACCGTGTGGCAGGCGTGTTCGGCAAGCGAAAACCGAGGGGCGTAGTCATCTATTCCGACTGGGCTTTTGCCGCGCCGTTCCGCATATCGGAATTTGACCGGGCTCGTTGCAGGCGTCATCGCGACCTCAGGCGGCGCACCATCAGGCGCCCCGAGAAGCCTTCGCAGGTAGGTTCGCTGCGGGTGCGCAACAGGCTGCAACCATTGCACCTTGGATCGACATCGCGGCTGTTCCATGATCAGCCTTTGCCTTCACAGGTAGCCGCCATGTCTCGATTCTCGCGCCCCTCGGCTTCGGCGCTCGGCCGCTTTCTGCAGCTGGGCGGCACCGGTGCGCGGATCGCCGGCAATCTGCTGGTGCAACGCATCACGCCGGGCAAGGCGCGCATCGACTGGCAGCCGGTGGGCGAGCTACTGGGCGATGCCCTTGGCCAGATGAAAGGCCCGGTGCTCAAGCTGGGCCAGCAGGCTTCGCAATGGCAGGACCTGTTGCCCGAACCCATCAGCGCGGCGCTGGCGCGCCTGCAGAATCAGGTGCCCTCGCTGCCGTTCGCCGCACTGGAAGCCAACCTGCAGCGGCTGTATGACGGCCGCCTCTACGACCTGTTCGAATCCATCGAACCGACGCCTGCCGCGGCCGCTTCGCTGGGCCAGGTGCACCGCGCCCGTGATCGCCAGGGCAGGGCGTTGATCATGAAGGTCCAGTACCCCGGCATTCACGCGATCTGCGAAGCGGACCTGCGCCAGCTGCGCCGCCTGATGCCACTGGGGCGTCTGTTCGGTACGCCACCGGCGCGGCTGGAGGCGGTCTACACCGAGCTGCAGCGAGCCATCGGCGAGGAGCTGGACTATGCCGCCGAACGTGAAAACCTCGAAGCCTTCCGCGCGCACTTCAGCGGCTGGCCCGGCATCGGCATTTCCTTCGCTGCCAGCGAACTCTGTCGGCCCGGCGTGCTGGTGCTGGAGGACCGCCCCGGGCGTTCCATGGCCGAGGTCGAACAGGCGCCCGCCGATGTCCGCCAGCGCCTGGCCGAAAGCCTCTGCCAGTGGCTCGCCGAGCAGGCGTTCGGTCTGCAGCGGCTGCACACCGATCCGCATCCGGGCAACCTGGCCTGGACCGAGCGCGGCGAACTGGTGGTCTACGATTTCGGCAGCGTGCTGCGCCTGGAACCGCGTCTGCTGGCCGGTTACGTGCAGATCTTCGAGGCGCTGCGCGGCACGTCCAGCGAGGCGCTCGAGGCGGGCTTCCAGATGCTCGGCGGACGTCAGCCTGGCAGCATGCCGCCGCACGGGCTGTATCGGCGCATCCACCTGATGCTGCACCCGTTGTTGCAACCGGGCGCGCAGTGGGACTTCCGCGAAGCAGCCTTGCATCAGCAACTGTCCGAACTCTTTCCGTTGCTGATGTCCGCCCTCGGCAGCCTGCAACCGGCCTCCGGCACCTTGCTGATCAATCGCACCCTTGAAGGTCACTACTGGAACCTTTACCGCCTTGGCGCCCGCCTGCCCATCGCCGACCTGCTCGCCGAGCATATCGAGCGCTGGCGAAGCGGTGCCCCGCGCCCCTGAACCGCCGGAGATCGCCATGCCGTTGCAGTCATTTCCCGCAGGATTTCGCGCGCTGGTCATCGGCGCTTCCGGCAGCATCGGCGCGGCGCTGGTCGCTGCCTTGCAGGCCGACCCGCGCTGCGCGACGGTGATCGCGCTCGGTCGTGGGTCCGAACCGGCGCTGGACCTCGCCGATCCGGTCAGCATCGAACGGGCCGCGAACGCGGTGGCGGGGCAGGGGCCATTCCACCTGATCATCAACGCTGCCGGCGTGCTGCACGGCGCGGATTTCATGCCGGAAAAGCGCCTCGCCGATCTCTCCCAGGCCCAGCTGCTCGCGACTTTCCAGATCAACACCTTCGGGCCGGCGCTGCTGCTGCGTCACTTCTGCGGGCTGCTGGACCGTCAGCGCGGCGTGCTCGCCATGCTCTCGGCCAAGGTGGGCAGCATCGGCGATAACCGTCTTGGCGGCTGGTACAGCTACCGCGCCTCCAAGGCCGCACTGAACATGCTGATCAAGACGGCGTCCATCGAGGTGCGCCGCAGCCAGCCCAATGCCGTGCTGCTGGCGTTGCACCCGGGCACGGTGAACTCGGACCTGTCCCGACCCTTCCGTGGCGCCGAAATTGGCCGTCCGCCCGCGGATGCCGCGCAGGATCTGCTCAGGGTCATCGACAGCCTGGGGCCCGAGGCGAGTGGCGGGTTCCATGCGTACAGCGCAGAAGTGCTGCCGTGGTAGGGCCTCTCAGCCAACCGGGGTGGCGATTGCGCGGGCTACGGTTTCGGCCAGCAGTTCGAGCGAGAAGGGTTTGGTCATGAGTTGCATGCCGGGGGCCAGGCAGTCGAGGCGGGTCGCGGCCTGTTCGGCGTAGCCGGTGATCAGCACCACCGGCAGGCCAGGGCGCCGTTGCTGAAGCATTTCGGCGAGCTGGCGGCCGTTGAGCCCCGGCAGGCCGACATCGGTCAGCAGCAGGTCGAGCGAATCGAGCTGTGCGGCGACTTCCAGGGCGCTCTGACTGTCGGCGGCCAGGTGCACACTGTAGCCGAAATCCTCGAGCGCGCTCTGCAGCAGCGGCCGCACGGTGTCGTCGTCCTCGACCAACAGTACCGTGCGCCCGCCCCCTGCACCGGGAACGCGGCTCGTTGCCGCGGCCGATTCTTCCCGCGCGTCGGCAGGCGCCGCTGGCATGTGCAGGGCGACGCGGGTCCCCTTGCCCTGGCAGCTGTCGATGGTGATGAAGCCGCCGCTCTGGCGGACGAAGCCGTAGACCATCGACAAGCCGAGCCCGGTACCTTCGCCGAGGGGCTTGGTCGTGAAGAAAGGCTCGAACACCTTGTCCACCAGGGCCGCTGGGATGCCAATTCCGGTGTCGATGACGCGCACGCACAGGTATTCGCCGGCCTGCACGCCGTGGCGGGTGGCCTGCTCCGCTGGCAATTCCAGGCGCTGCGTCTCGATGCGCAATGTGCCGCCGTCCGGCATGGCATCCCGGGCATTGAACGTCAGGTTGAGCAGGGCGTTTTCCATCTGGCTGGGGTCGACCAGGGCGAGCCCGGCGGCCTCGTCGATGGCCAGCTCGAAGCGGATGGTTTCGCCCAGGCTGCGCTGCAACAGCTCGGCAAGCGAGCGGATCAGCGGATTGACCGCGGTCGGCCGGGTCTGCAAAGGCTGGCGGCGGGAGAAGGCCAGCAGGCGCTGGGTCAGGGAGGCGGCGCGCTGCGCCGAGCCATGTGCCGCATCGAGATACCGCGGCAGGTCGTCATGGCGACCGGTATCCAGGCGCAGGCGAATCAGATCCAGCGCACCGATGATGCCAGTCAGCATGTTGTTGAAGTCGTGTGCGATGCCGCCGGTAAGCTGGCCGACGGCGTCCATCTTCTGAGAGTGGCGCAGTTGTTCCTCTGCTCGGCTGCGCTCCTGGACTTCGACGGTCAGTTGGTCGAGCGCCTGCTGCAGTGCCTGGGTTCGCAGCTCGACCTCCTGCTCGAGCTGCTGATTGAACTCGCGCAGCATCTCCTCGCTGCGCCTCTCGGCATCGACGTCGATGATCACTACCGCCGCGCCCATCGGCTGCTCGGTGTTGTCATAGAGGGGCACGCCGCTCAGGCGCAGCCAGCGTTCGCCGCCGTTTTCGGGGTAGTACCGGTAGTCCTGGTCATTTACCTGCTCGCCGCGCAGGGCACGGGCACCGACGTACTGGCTCGGCGGTATGACCTGCCCGTGGCTGTCCAGGCCTACCCAGCGCCGGGCCCGGTCGGGCGCCGCCGAAGGTATCTTCCGGTTCGGCACGTACTCGTCGTACTTGGGGTTGCTGAGCAGCGTATTGCCGTCGGTATCGATGAAGCAGACCCCGACTGGAAGGTTCTCGATCAGTCGCTCGAAGCGGGCTCGCTCATCGACTTGTGCGGACTTCTGTCGCTGCCGGGCGAGCCGCTCCCGATGCAGCTGTATGCAGGTGGCGAGGCAGCTGAGCAGCGTGGCGGGCCCGACCGATTCTTCGAGTACCACGAAGTCGCTGATCGCCGACGGCAGGCGGGCACGGAGCACAGCATGGGGCTCGGTGCCAGAGCCCAGCAGGATGAACGGAATGGCTCCGCCGGCCGGCAGTTGCCCGAGCGCGGCGCTGAGGTTATCCAACGGCCCCGCCGCCAGCTCGTCGGCGAGCATCACGACGTCGACCGTTTCGTCGATGCGCTGTGCCAGGCTCGTCTGGTCAGTGCAGAGGCCGACGCTGTAGCCCTCGGCGGCCAGCAGCGCGGCGAGCTCGCGCCGTTTGTCGCTGTCGCGCATGCCGAGAACGATTCGCTTTGCTTCCGCAGTTTCGCCTGCCATCTGTAACGTGCGCCTTGTCTGGTTGGTGGTCCGATCAGGGCTTCCGATCGATCGGACATGGCTCGACGCGGCTGCCGGTGTCGGGCAGTGCGAAAACAGGTCCGTCCTTGGGGGGACTGCCGACAAGCGAGAGTGTTCCCAGAGCTGCACGGTCACCCGCTTGAGCACGGCATGGTATCGGTGAACGTCGGTGGGAGATAGGAGCCTGCGCCAAAGGGCCGCTAAACGGCCCGATCGTCTTCTGGACGTCTGCGGGTCTGTCGATCCGGTGCAGCGTGCCACGTGCGACCACGTCGAATTGGCTGCGGACTCGCCTGTCTGCTACAACGCACGTCAGCCCGGCGACCCGCGGCATCTGGCCGGTCAGATGGGCTACGAGACGACAGGAGCGCTTCCGATGATCGATCTGCCGCTGATGCTTGCCTTTATCGCAGCCGCGTCCCTGCTGACCGTCACACCGGGCGTGGACACGGCCATCGTGCTGCGCACAGCCACGCTGGAAGGGCGGCGGCAGGCGGTATTGGCCGCGGCGGGTATCTGTCTGGGTTGCCTGGCATGGGGGGTGGCGGTCTCGCTCGGGCTCGGCGCGCTGCTGCAGGCCTCGGAACTTGGCTATACCCTGGTCAAGTTCGCTGGCGCCGCCTACCTGATCTGGCTCGGCTCGCATCTGCTGTTCAAACCTCGCGCCTCGTTCGACGCGGGCACGCTCGAGGCGCCTTCTGCAGCGAGCGGTCAGGCCTTCTGGCGCGGCCTGCTGACCAACCTGCTCAACCCCAAGGTGGGCGTGTTCTACGTCACCTTCCTGCCTCAGTTCGTCCCGCTCGGCGCGGATGTGGCCGCCTATTCGTTCTTCCTGGCCGGCCTGCATGTACTGCTGACCCTGGCCTGGTTCGCCATCCTGATCGCGGCAACGATCCCGCTCGGCAGACTGCTGCGCCGTCCAGCGCTGACCCGGGCGCTGGACCGGCTGACCGGTGGAGTGCTGGTGGGGTTCGGGGTGAGGCTGGCGGCTTCGAGCGGACCGTAGGGGCGTTTTCCGGTCGCTCAGCGGCACCCGCTCAGGGTGCCCAGCATCGACGCTCGAAAAAGGATGCTACACATTCCTCCCTAGATCCTCGGCACTGCAGCGCTTTGCGGTCTAAAACTCGGGAACTGCGTTCGCCGTGTCGGACGCCCAGCCATTCTTCGCTGAGGAGCCATGATCATGTCCCTATCGAGCCAAAGCCGAACCGCCCGCCATGAGATCTTTATGGCGCGCGAAGCGCTTCATCGTTTCGCCCTGACGCTGTGCGTGACAGCGATGACGCTGTTCACGACGCAGGCCTTCGCGCATCACGGCTGGGCCTGGGCCGAAGAAGAGCAGTCGGAGTTGAAGGGCACGATTGCCGAGATCTCGATGGCGCCACCTCATCCGGCCCTGCGCGTGAAGGCAGAAGACGGCCGCATATGGCAGGTCGATCTGGGCAATCCGAACCAGACGAAACGTTCAGGCTTTACCGGGGATACCGCCAAGGTGGGCGATGAAATCACCGTGCTCGGCAACCGCACCAAAGAGCCGAACGAAGCGCATATGAAAGCCGTACGCATCACCGTGGGTGGCAAGCAGTACGACATGTATCCGGAACGCATCGGGCAATGACGACAGGGCCATGACAGCTTTCCTGCAGGCGATTGCGGGCTGGCCCGGTGCGGTCTTCCTGCAGGAATACTGGGTCGCCTATCTCGTCGTCAACGCCGCTCACATCCTTGGCATAGGGCTGCTCCTGGGCTCGATACTGCCGTTGGATGTGCTCCTAATGCGGTCTGCGCACGGCCGGGATCTGTCGGGCCTCGGCCCCTTTCTCGTCCGAGCGGCGGCAACGGGCGTCACGCTGGCGGTGGTGACGGGGCTCTGGTTGTTCTCGGTGAACCCCGTGGCGTATGCGGACAATCCTGCCTTCCTCTGCAAGGTCGCACTGCTCCTGCTGGCCATCTGCAACATTGCACTTCAGCATCGCGGCGAACACTTTCATGCCGCGCTGCATGGCGGGCCGCCGAGGTTGCGCGTCCGCGCGCTGGCGGCCACATCCGCCACTCTGTGGCTATCCATACTGATAGCGGGCCGCTGGATCGGCTTTGTCTGAAACGCAGATGGCGCTGCAGGCGGCCGTAAGGCGCTTAAGAAGACCGCTGCGCCTGCTAACCGGCTTCCAACACCGGCATGACCCGCTCCAGCCGCGGACAAGCCCACTCCACAAACGCCCGCACCCGTGGCGACAGTTGCAGGCTGTGCGGGTAGACGAGCTGGATCGGCAGGTCCTCCGGTTCGTAATCCTTCAGTAGCCTGACCAGGCGTCCATCGGCCAGTTCGTCGGCGACCTGGTAGTGCATCAGCCGGGTGATGCCCAGGCCCTGGACGCAGGCGAGGCTGGCGCTGCGGATCTGGTTGCAGGTCAGGCGCGGGGTGATCTCTTCGGCCTGTTCCCTGTCGCCGTCGCGGTAGTACCAGTGCCGGCCCTGGGCGGCGAAGAGGATGCAGGCGTGATCCTTGAGCGCGGCCGGGATGTCGATCGGCGGGCTGCTGGCGAGGTAGTCCGGGCTGGCGCAGGTGACCAGCCGGGTGGTGCCGAGCGGGCGCGCGACGAGGGTCGAGTCGGGCAGGTGGCCGATGCGCAGGGCGAGGTCGAGGCGCTCGTCCAGCAGCGGGACGATCTGGTCGTTCAGGTTCAGCTCCACCTGTACCTGCGGGTGTTCCTTGAGAAAGGCATTCACCAGCGGTGCCAGGTAGCGCTGGCCGAACTCCACCGGAGCGGTGAGGCGCAGCAGGCCGCGAACGCTGCCGTCCTGCGCGTCCAGGCGCTGCTCGATGTCGGCGAACTCGGCAAGCATGCGCCGGCTCCAGGCCAGGTACTGCGCGCCTTCATCGGTGAGGGCCATGCGCCGGGTGCTGCGGTTGAGCAGGCGCACACCCAGGTGGCGCTCCAGCGCGGCCAGCGAGCGCACCACCGATGCCACGGACTGGCCGCTGGCGTCGGCCGCCGCGCTCAGGCTGCCGTTGTCGACGATCCTCACGAAATTGGCCATCGCCTTGAGCTTGTCCATTGCCACCTTCGATCTGTGCGATTGCTGCAGGGGTGTTGTCAGGTCCGCGGCATAGCTGGGATGCGCAGGGCGGCGGACACTGTCCCGGACCGACGACTTCCGGAGTTTCGCACATGAACCCACCATCCAGCCCCGCTCGTATCCTCGCCTATGACCACATCGGCATCCGTGTCAGCGACCGCCGTCGCGCCATGGCCTTCTACCAGGCGCTGGGCTTCGTCGAGAGCGCCAGCTTCCCGCTGTTCGAGGCCAACGAGATGCTCAGCCCGGACGGCGTGCGCATCAACCTGATCTTCAACGGCGCGCGCACCCGCGACGCGCACAACGTACTGCTGGATGCGCCGGTCAAGCGCCCGGGCATGACCCATCCGGCCTTTATCGTCGATGACCTTCAGGCGCTGCAGCGCTGGCTGGGCGAAGAGGGCATCGTCATCACCGAGGGGCCGCATCACATCGGCCCGCGGCGGATCGCGCTGTTCATCCGGGACCCGGACGGCAACGTTCTCGAATTCAATCAGCTCGTCGAAGGAGATGCGCAATGAAACTGTACGACCTGGAAGCTTCCGGCAACTGCTACAAGGTGCGCCTGTTCGCGGCGCTGGCCGACATTGAACTGGAACGGGTGCCGGTGGATCTCGCCAATGGCGCGCACAAGAAACCGCCGCTGTCCGAGATGAACCCGCTGCGGCAGGTGCCGGTGCTCGAGGACGACGGCCATGTGGTTCGCGATTCCCAGGCGATCCTGGTCTATCTCGCCGGTACCTACGGCGGCCTGGCCTGGTGGCCGGACCATGCCCGCGGGCAGGCCGAGATCGTGCAGTGGCTGTCCTTCGCCGCCAACGAGGTGCAGCACAGCCTGTGCGCCGCGCGGCTGGTGGAAAAGTTCGGCTACCCGCTGGACAAGGAAGCGGCGCTGGCCAAGGCGCCGGCGGTGCTCGCGCTGCTCGATGCGCATCTGGAAACGAACGACTGGCTGGCGATGGGGCGACCTACCATCGCCGATTGCGCGGTCTACCCTTACGTGGTGCTGGCGCCGGAGGGCAGCGTCGACCTCGGCCCCTATGGCAACGTGGCGCGCTGGATGACCCGTCTGGAAAGCCTGCCGGGCTATCTGCCGCGGCCCTGACCTGCCTTCAGGCTGGCTCTTGCCCCTCGGCCTTCAGGAAGTCGACGAAGGCCCTGAGCGGCGAGGGCATGTGGCGGCGGCCGTGGTAGTAGAGGAAGGGGCCGTCGAAGGACTGCCACCAGTCCTCGAGGATCGGCGTCAGGCGCCCATCGGCCAGCGGCTCGCGGATGAAGTCCTCGAAGGTGTAGATGATCCCGAGCCCGTTGATCGCCGCGCTGGTCTTCAAATCATGTGAGGAGGTGGCCAGCTGGCCTTGCGGCGGTACACGCAAGGTCCGGCCGTCCTTCTCGAACTCGAACACGCCCAGCTTGCCGCTCTCGAAGCGATGGCCGAGCAGCTGATGCCCGGTCAGCTCGCTGGGGTGGCGTGGTGTGCCGTGGGCGGCGAGGTAGGCCGGTGCGGCGGCGGCCACGAAGCGTTGCCGGCGCGGGCCGATGGGGATGGCGATCATGTCCTTGGCCAGGCTTTCTTCGTAACGCACACCGGCGTCGTAGCCCGCCGCGATGACGTCGATGAAGGTGTTCTCCATCACCACCTCGACGTTCACCGCCGGATAAAGCTTGAGGAAGCGGCTCAGCAGGTCCGGCAGCACGAAGCGCGCCACCGGGACCGGCACGTTCAGCTTGAGGGTGCCGACCGGGCGCTGGGATTCGTCGTCGAGGTCGTTGAACGCGGCGTGGATCTCTTCCAGCGCCGGGCGCAGGCGCTCGAGCAGGCGTTCACCGGCGGTGGTCGGGGTGACGCTGCGGGTGGTGCGGTTGAGCAGGCGCAGGCCGAGGTCGCCCTCCAGCCGGCGCACGCAGTCGCTCAGCGACGAGGCCGACATGCCTCGGGTCTGCGCGGCAGCACGAAAGCCACCGGCCTCGACCACGGCAGCGAACAGCGCGACGTCGCTCAGATTGGGTTGGCGCATGGGCACTCCGCAAGCCGTTTGGTTGTACGGATGATCGTACAGCCTGTCCAAGTTTGCCCGGATTATCACCTGTTATCCGTACGCTGATAATCCTCGCGTCGGCCACCTCCATCGCAGGTCGGCCTGTTTGCAACGACGACGAGGACAGGATCATGACGCACACAACCGCAACCGAGCCGGGCGACCTCGCCCGCCATCTGCTGAAACTGGCCAGAACGCTGATCGCCGGGGTGGCAGTGGCTGGTGCACTGACGGCCGAGGCCGCCAACCGTACCGCACCGAAGCCGGACTGGAGCCCAGCGGACATGCCGGACCAGGCTGGCCGCATCGTGCTGGTCACCGGCGGCACCAGTGGCATGGGCTACGAAGATGCGCTGGCGCTGTCGCGCGCCGGCGCCGAGGTGATCATCGCTGCGCGCAATGCCGAGCGTGGGCAGGAGGCGATCGAGCGGATACGTGAGCAGGTGCCGGATGCCCGCGTGCAGTTCGAGGCGGTCGACCTGGCCAGCCTGGCCTCGGTGCGCAGCCTGGCCGAGCGTCTGCAGGAGCGCCTGCCGCGCCTCGACGTGCTGATCAACAATGCCGCGATCATGGCGCCGCCTGAGCGCGGCACCTCGGCCGACGGTCACGAGCTGCAGCTGGCCACCAACTACCTCGGCCCGTTCGCCCTGACAGCGCTGCTCATGCCACTGCTGCTGGAAAGCGACGATGCCCGGGTGGTCAGCCTCTCCAGTATCGCGGCCGGGCGTGGCCAGCTGGACTTCGCGGACCTGCAGGCCGAGCAGCGCTACAACCCCTACGCTACCTACGCGCAGTCCAAGCTCGCGGTGCTGATGTGGGCCATGGAGCTGCAACGCCACAGTGACGCATCCGGCTGGGGCATTCGCAGCATCGCCGCGCACCCGGGGGTCGCCGTCACCGAGCTGGTCGAGCGCGGACCCGGGCTGGACAGTGAGTTCGCCGCCAACTGGGCCAAGGACCGCGACAACTACCACTCCGCCGCCCAGGGCGCGCTGCCGACGCTGTATGCCGCCACTGCGCCTGATGCCATCGGCGGAGCCTACTACGGGCCGACCGGCGAGGAAGAAAAACGCGGGCCGCTGGGCTTTGCCAGGGTTCCCGACGCCGCCGCGAACCAGGCGGATGCCGCCCGGCTGTGGCAGCTGTCGGAACGCCTGACCGGCGTGCGTTACCCCTGAATCCTCGGGCGCCGCCTTGCGCTCGCGCCCTGTTCTCACTTCATTCTTCAGGAGCGCGCCCATGAGCACGCCATCCGTTGTGCATCGCCTGAGTGCCGCGATCAATGCCGAAGCGCATGAGCTGCGCCCGGCACTGAGTGGTTTCCTGCTGTTTTTCTGTCTGTTCGCCGGCTATTTCATGCTGCGCCCGATTCGCGAGTCGATGGGCATCGCCGCCGGCGTGGAGAACCTGCAATGGCTGTTCACCGCCACCTTCTTTGTCATGCTGGCAGCCGTGCCCCTGTTCGCCTGGCTCAGTTCCCACGTGCCGCGCCTGCATTTCGTCGATTGGGTGTACGGCTTCTTCTGCCTGAATCTGCTGGGCTTCTCCGTGCTGTTTCTGCTGCAGGGTGACAGCGCCTGGCTGGCGCGGGTGTTCTACGTGTGGATTTCGGTCTACAACCTGTTCGTCGTGTCGGTGGCCTGGAGCCTGATGGCGGATGTGTTCGACAGCGCTCAGGCCAAGCGGCTGTTCGCCTTCATCGCTGCCGGCGCGAGCGTCGGCGGGCTGGTCGGGCCGGCGCTCAGCGCGCTGTTGGTCGGCAGCCTGGGCGAGTCGGGGCTGATGCTGCTGGCCGCCTTGTTGCTGGGCGCTGCGCTGGCGCTCAAGTTCTCGCTGATGCGCTGGCGCGAGATCGGCGGAGCGGGGCGCCCCGGCGCGGCTCCGGCGGAGAGTACGCGTCGGCCGGTGCCCGGCAACCCCTTCAGCGGCCTGACTCGGGTGATGCAGTCGCCCTATCTGCTAGGCATCGCCGGTTTCGTGGTACTGCTGGCCACCGTGACCACCTTTCTCTACTTCGAGCAGGCACGCCTGGTGGCCGAGCTGTTCCCCGACCGCGCCGCCCAGGTTCGCGTGTTCGGCATCATCGACGTGGTCGTCCAGGCGGGCGCGCTGTTGTCGCAACTCTTCCTCACCGGGCGCCTGGCGCAGCAACTCGGCGTGCGCGTGCTGCTGGCCATCGTGCCGCTGCTGGTCGGCGTCGGCTTTGTCGGCCTCGCGCTGATGCCCAGCTTCGCCGTGCTCGCGGCGTTGATGATCGTGCGCCGCATCGGCGAGTACGCGTTCGTCCGGCCCGGCCGCGAAATGCTCTTCGCGCCGCTGGATGCCGAGAGCAAGTACAAGGCGAAGAACGTCATCGACACCGTCGTCTACCGCGCCGGCGATGCCATCAGCGGTTGGGGGAAGACGGCGCTGGACATGTTCGGGCAGGGCGCCGGCCTGGTCGCCGTGGCCGGCGCGATCTGCGCGCTGCTCTGGGGCTATCTCGGCTGGCAGCTCGGCAAGCAGGCGGACAGCCGAACGGAGGTGACTGGAGTGGTAGAAGCCATCCATTGAGACGGCGCATGCGAGAGTGGCTCGCGAACGAGGGAATGGGGTCAGGTCCAGACGGGCGAGCCGGCTAGTGAGCACCGCGATGCGACGCTAGCAGGCTCGCCTGTTCCAGATACGCTTACTTTTCAACGAAAGCGCGCTCGATGACATAGTCGCCCGGCACACCCTGGCTGGGCGAGGCTTGGAAGCCCAAGGCGTCGAGCTGGCCGGTGAGGGTGTGGAGCATTGCCGGGCTGCCACAGAGCATCACGCGGTCCGTCTCGGGGTTTAGCCGCGGCAGGCCGAGGTCGTCGGTGAGCTTGCTGGTCTCGATCAGCGTGTTGATGCGGCCGGTGTGGCGGAACGCCTCGCGGGTTACCGTCGGGTAATAGAGCAGCTTGGCCCGCACCGCTTCGCCAAGGAATTCGTGCGCCGGCAGTTCCTGGGTGAGGTAGTCGTGGTAGGCCAGCTCGCTGACCTCTCGCACCCCATGCACGAGCACGATCTTGTCGAAACGCTCGTAGGCTTCTGGATCACGGATGATGCTCATGAACGGCGCCAGCCCCGTGCCGGTGCCCAGCAGGTAGAGGTGCTTGCCGGGCCTGAGGTCATGCATCACCAGGGTGCCGACCGGCTTGCGGCTGACGATGAGCGAGTCGCCGACCTTCAGGTGCTGCAGGCGCGAGGTCAGCGGGCCGTCTGGCACCTTGATACTGAGGAATTCCAGGTGCTCGTCGTGGTTGGCGCTGACGATGCTGTAGGCGCGCATCAGCGGCTTGCTGTCGACTTCCAGGCCGATCATCACGAAATGGCCGTTCTCGAAGCGCAGCGCCGGGTCGCGGGTGGTGCGAAAGCTGAACAGGGTGTTGTTCCAGTGATGCACGGATAGAACGCTTTCGGTGCCGAGTGCAGACATGGGGCCTTCCTCTCTCGTGGATTGAGTCGATCAGAACAGGGTCAGCAGCAGGCTCGTCGCCAGCAGCAGCGCGGCGCTGAGCAGAGCCAGATGGGCGAAGGGCTGCCAGCCCTGGGCAAACAGGTCGCCGACACGGGTGCGCATGCCGAGCGCGGCCATGGTCAGCAGCAGGCAGGCCTGCGAACCGGCGACCAGCGCCTCGCGCAGCCAGGCCGGCAGCCAGCCGAGGCTGTTCAGCGTGAGCAGGCCGAGAAAGCCGAGCAGAAACAGCGGAAAGTCCGGGCTGCCCGGTTCCTGCCGACGCAGCAGCAGGCCGATCACCAGCACCAGCGGCGCGAGCAGGGCGACCCGCAACAGCTTGGTCAGGGTCGCGACGTCGCCAGCGGTCTCCGAGACGAGATACCCGGCACCGGCCGCTTGGGCGACGTCATGAATGCTGGCGCCGAGCAGCAGACCGCTGTCGAGCGCATCCAGCCCGAGCAGGCCGGTCAGCGGCGGGTAGAGCAGCATCGACAGCGTGCCGAGGGCCGTCACGCCGACCACCACAGCGAGCAGCCGGCGCTCTTCCAGGCGCCCAGCCGGGATCACCGCCGCCACGGCAATCGCTGCCGACACGCCGCAGATCGCCACTGCCGCGCCCGCCACCAGACTGTGCAGGGTCGGTAGCCGGAGCAGCCGGCCGAGCAGCAGCGCCAGGCCGAGCACCAGCGGCACCGTGACGAGCACCAGCAACACGGGCCGCGCACCGACCGCTTCCAGCTGCGCGACGCCAATGCGCGCGCCGAGCAGCGCCACGCCGATGCGCAGCAGTTGCCGGCTGCACAACGCCACGCCCGGCTGCATGCGTGCCTCGCTGCCCTGGCTGGCGAAACCCAGGCCGAGCAGCAACACCATCAGCAGCGCGGGCGCGCCGTAGTGTTCGGCAAGAAAGCTGCCGGCCAGTGCCAGCACCGCACACAGGGCCAGGCCCGGGTAGTGCTTGCGGCACAGCGCGACGGGCGGGGCGAGCGCTTCGAGCCGGGCATTCATGCCGGATCGCCCAGATCACGTAGGTAGGCCCAGGGGTACAGGCCGCGGAAATGACCGTCGCTGAAATACAGCTGCAGACCGCTGATGCCGGACAGTTCCAGGCGGTTCACGCCGACCTCGGCGTCGATCAGCGTCAGCGCGCCGGTCTGCTGGATGCGTTGGCAATTGGAGCAGGCGCAGGCCCGCCGCAGCGTCAGGCAGCTGATGCGGCTCTGCGCGCCATCCGGCCAGGTCAGTTCCAGCATGCGCTGCGCCTTGCGCAGGCGGATCTCGAGGGGTGGGTCGATCAGCCGCTGGGACTGTGCGATGTGAGTCGTGGCGTCGTGGTTCGATGCGGTGAAGGCGTTCATGAATCTCTCCGGGCTTGCGGCCTCTAGCGAATGAACGGCATGACAAGGTCGCGCGGCATGGGCGCCGGCCCACCGCTGACGAGCAGCGTGGGCGCTTCCGGGCTGCGCACGAAGCGTTCCGGCGTGTCCAGCGGGCGGGCGCTGCCGAGCGTGGCGGCACAGACCGTGACCAGGGCCAACACGCCGTGGCGCAACCCACTCGTCATGACAAGTTGGGGCATGCTTCAGCGCTCCAGAAAGGCCAACTTGCCGCTCTGGTCCACCCAGGTTTCGGCCTCGGCCAGCGGCGAGGCGCTCTGGGTGATCACCGGCCAGACTTCGGCCAGCTCGGCGTTGAGTTCGAGAAAGTGCTGTTGGCCTTCGGGCAAGGCGTTGTCCGCGAAGATCGCATCGGCCGGGCATTCCGGTGCGCAGAGGCTGCAGTCGATGCAGGTCTCGGGGTTGATGACGAGAAAGTTCGGGCCTTCGTGAAAACAGTCGGCCGGGCAGACTTCCACGCAGTCGGTGTATTTGCAGCGGATGCAGTTCTCTGTAACGACGTAGGTCATTTCGTTCTCCTCGAAACCACTGCGCTTGCGGATGCTGCGTTGAAGGCGGCGCGCGGGATGCTCATTTACGGCCTGTAAACTCCGCTCCCGCGCGCGACCTTCGCCTTGGCTGGGCGCCCCCGCCCCGCTGCGCTCGTGACGTTTCGGCTTCAAGTGCTGTGCAACAAAAAGCGCGTAAAAATCAGGCCGCGGCGTCGAGTTTCGACATGGCCCAGCGGGCAAGCTTGCGGACGTCCGGGTCGGGGTCGTCCATGGCCAGTTCGACGAAGGGGCGGCCATCGTTGTGTGCGATGGCGCCCAGTGCGCCAATGGCGGCCTTGCGCAGGTTGCTCATCGGGTCGCGGGCGCAGACGCCGAGCGCCGGGATCGCGCCCACCGCACCGAGCTTGCCGAGCGCATCGACGGCCTTTTCCCGGACCTGCCAGAAACTGTCGTGCGTGGCCTCGACCAGGGGCTGCAGTGCGGCCTGGTAGTCGAGCTTGCCGATGCTCACAGCGGCCTCGACGCGCACCTGCCAGTGTTCGTCGCGCAGGATGCCGATCAGCGCCGGGCCGACCTGTTCGGGCGCGGCATAGACCAGCGCGCCGGTGGCGGCGCGGCGGACGTCGGCGTCGGCGTCGTGCTGCGCCCGCTCGATCAGCGCCGGCAGATTGGCCGGCTGCTTGAGCCAGCCGATCACCGCCACCGCTTCGCGGCGCACGCCCGGGTCGGCGTGCTGCATCCGCACCAGGGCCGGCGCCTGCGCCTGTGGATGGCGCAGCGGCTTGAGCGCACGGAGGATGCCGGCGACGACGAAGGGATCGTCACTGCCAGCCAAGGCTTCGAGCAGCGGCAGCGCGGCGGCTGGGTCCTTGAGGTCCGCCAGCGCGTGGGCGGCGGCGTTGCGCACCACCTCGTCGCTGTCCTGCAGGGCGGCAATCAGAGCGTCGGCGATGTCGGCGGCGTCGAACTCGTCGACCACCTTGGCCGCCTCCTGGCGCACCGACGGGTCCGGGTCGTTCAGTGCCAGGATCAGCAGCTCGGCGGCTTCCGGTTCGCCGCTGTCGACCAGCTCGAGCACGGCCACGCGGCGGATGCCGGGATCGCTGGAGGTCAGGTTGGTGGCGATGTCCTGCAGCAGTGGGTCGTCGTAGGTTTTCATCGGTCGGCCCTCAGCGCAGCAGGTAGGGAATGTTCACTGTCACCGCATCGGTCGGGCAGTCCGCCTCGCAGGGCATGCAGTACCAGCATTCGTCGTACTTCATGTGCGCCTTGCCGGTGTCCGGGTTGATCCACAGGACGTCCAGCGGGCAGACGTCGATGCAGACACGGCAACCCTTTTCGGCGATGCATTTTTCTTCGTCCACGATGACCGGGACGGCGGAACGGTGGGTGGCGACGGGCATGGTTGATCTCCTCGGTACGGTCGGCTCGGCTGCCGGCCTGTAGGGGCGAATTCATTCGCCCATGGCATCAGGTATTGGGTGAACGAGTTCGCCCCCACGGTCAGGCATTGGCGGCCTTCTTCACGCGCAGGCGGTTGTAGGCATCCTTCTCTTCGCCGAGCGGCACGATGTAGTCGGCGATGGGTCGCTTGCCGTGGGCCATCTGACCGTTGGCGTCCTTGAACAGGCGGGTGTGGCAGAACCACTCGGCGCTGTTCTGCTCGGGGTGGTCGACGCGGTAGTGGTACAGCCCCCAGCGCGATTCGGTGCGGTACAGCGAGGCGCGGGCGGCCATCTCGGCACAATCGATGATCGACTGCACTTCCAGCGCACGGAGCAGTTCATGCGGATCGGCGGCGGCCAGCCGCGGGACGTCCTCGCGCACGGCGAGGATGCGTTCCAGGCCGATCTCCATCTTCTTGGTCACCTTCGGTGGCTGCAGGTAGTCGTTCACCAGGCGGCGGACCTTGTATTCCATCTGTTCCGGCGGGATGCCGTCGGTGACGTTCAGCGGCGCCTGGATGCGGGCGAGTTCGGCAGCGATGAAGGCTTCATCCAGCTGGGGTTCGGCGCGGTCCTTGACGAAGGCCGCTGCGCTCTCGCCGCAGATCTGCCCGTAGACGAAGGCGCCGAGCATGTAGTTGTGCGGCACCGAAGCCATGTCGCCGGCGCAGAACAGCCCGGGCACGGTGGTCGCGCCGGTCTCGTCGGTCCACACGCCGGAGGCCGAGTGGCCCGAGCAGAAACCGATCTCGGAGATGTGCATTTCCACCATGCGCTGGCGGTAGTCGATGTGCCGGCCTTCGTGAAAGCGTCCGCGTGAAGGCCGCTCGTTGGTGTGCAGGACGGTCTCGATTTCTTGAATCGTTTCTTCAGCCAGGTGGTCGAGCTTGAGGAACACCGGGCCGGTGCCGGATTCGAGCTCCTTGAAGAACTCCAGCATCATCTGCCCGGACCAGTAGTCGCACTCGATGAAGCGCTCGCCGTAGGCGTTGGCCGTGAAGCCGCCGAGCGGGCCGGTGACGTAGGCACAGGCCGGGCCGTTGTAGTCCTTGAGCAGCGGGTTGACCTGGAAGCACTCGAGGTTGGCCAGGTCCGCACCGGCGTGGTAGGCCATGGCGTGGCCGTCACCGCAGTTGGCCGGGTTCTCGTAGGTACCGAAGAGATAACCCGAGTTCGGCAGGCCGATGCGCCCGGCGGCACCGGTGGCCATGATCACCGCCTTGGCGCGGATGATGATCGGCTCGGCGGTGCGGGTGTTCACCCCGATCATGCCGGCGATGTTGCCGTCCGGGTCCTTCAGCAGGCGGGTGGCGATGAAGCGGTTCTCGATATCCACGCGCACCCGGCGCAGGCGGCGGTAGAGAATCTTCTTGACGTTGTGGCCCTCCGGCATCGGCAGCACGTAGGTGCCGAGGTGATGGACCTTCTTCATGTCGTAGTCGCCGGTCTCGTCCTTCTGGAAATGCACGCCCCAGGCGTCGAGCTGCTCGATCATCGAGAACGAGCGCGTGGCGTAGGCCATCAGCGCCGGCTGGTGAACGATGCCGTCGTTGGCGATGGTGATTTCCTTGACGTACTGCTCGGGCGTGGCGTGGCCGGGCACGACCGCGTTGTTCAGGCCGTCCATGCCCATGGAGATCGCCCCGGAGCGCTTGACGTTGGCCTTCTCCAGCAGCAGCACCTTGAGCGTCGGGTCCTGCTCCTTGACGGTGACGGCGGCCATCGGGCCGGCGGTGCCACCGCCGATCACCAGCACGTCGGTTTCGATGACGGGAATGTCGTGAATCGTGGTCATGGTGGTCTCCTCTATTTCCGGTCGACCCGGAACTGGTACTTGAAGGCGTCGCCGCGGTAGCACAGGTATTCGAAATCGATCGGCCGACCGCTGCGGTCATGGGTCAGCCGTTCGACGCGCAGGATGGGTTCACCGGCCTTGAGGCCGAGGTAGGGCTGGTGTTCGTCGTCGGCCAGGGTGGCGTCGAGGCCGATGGCGGCATGGCCGAGGCCGATGCCGAAGCGGTTCTCCAGCAGCGGGAAGATGTCGCCGGACAGGTCCAGGCCGAACAGGCGCTGGCCGATGTCCAGCGGGAAGTAGCTGTGCTCCAGGCACACCGGGGCGCGGTTGAGAAAGCGCACGCGCTTGACCTCGACCACATCCGCGCCGGGCGCGAGGTTCAGCGCGGCGGCCGCCGGCTTGGGTGGCTTGCGCTCCTGAATCGACAGCAGCCGCGCGGTCGCTTCGTAGCCCTGGGCGGCCATGGCCTCGCCGAAGCCCTGCAGGCGCTGCACGTTCTGCACCGCCTTGGGCTTGCTGACGTAGGTGCCCTTGCCCTGGGCGCTGAACACCAGTCCTTCGTTGTGCAGGTCGCGCAGCGCCTGGCGGATGGTGATGCGGCTGACGCCGAAGGCGGTCATCAGCTCATTTTCCGAGGGCAGCCGTTCATGCACGGCATAGTCGCCTTCGAGGATCTTGCGTCTGAGGGTGTCGCGGATCTGCACGTACAGCGGCAGTGGCGACTGACCCGGGGCGAGCGGTTCGAGGCGGCTCATGGGCGTGGCTCCAGCCTGTCATGACAGGTCATGTCGAGCGTGGGCGCAGGCAAGGGAAGGGTATGCATGGCTCAGCCTCCGTTCTGCTGCTGAAAGGCGCGCAGGGTTTCCTGGCGGATCAGGTCTAGGCACTGGCGCTTGTAGTCGATGAAGGCAGGGTCGGTGAGCAGGCTCTGCTCGCGCGGTCGCGGCAGCTCGACGCGGATGTCGGCGATGATCCGCCCGGGGCTGGCGCTCATCACCACGATGCGGTCGGAGAGGAACACCGCCTCGTCGATGTCGTGGGTGACGAACACCACGGTGTTCCTGAACTCGCGCCAGATCTCCAGCAGGTTCTCCTGCATCATGATCCGGGTCTGCGCGTCCAGTGCGCCGAACGGCTCGTCCATCAGCAGCACGCTGGGGTAGTTGGCCAGCGCGCGCGCGATGCCTACGCGCTGCTGCATGCCGCCGGACAGGGTGCCGGGGTAGGCGTCCTCGAAGGCGGCGAGCCCCACCAGCGAAAGGAAGGTGCGCGCCACGCCGGTGGCCTCGTTCCGCGAGGCACCGGCCATCAGCGGGCCGAAGGCGACGTTCTCGCGCACCGTCTTCCAGGGGAACAGCGAGTGCTGCTGGAACACCATGCCTCGGTCCGGGCCGGGTCCGGCGATGGGCTGACCGTCGACGGTCAGCTCGCCGCGGGTGGGTTTGACGAAGCCGGCGATGGCGTTCATCAGGGTCGACTTGCCGCAACCCGAGGGGCCGAGCAGGCAGACGAACTCGCCGGGGCGAATCTCCAGGCTGGCCTGTTGCACCGCGGCGCGCTTGCCGCCGGCGTGGTCGAATTCGATGGACAGCGCACGCACGCTGACATGGCCGCGCCCGTCGCCCTTGGCCGCGGCCTTGGCGCGCAGCCGGCTGTGGTCGAGCACGGCGAGGCGGTTGTCGGAGATGATCGCATTCATGACCGGCCCCCCTGCTGCTGCCAGCGCAGCAGCGGCACGCAGGCCTTGCGCACGAGCAGCGTGCAGAGCGTGCCGAGGCCGCCGATGGTGAGCATGCCGATGATGATTTCCGGGTACTTGACCAAGGTGTAGCTGGTCCAGGTGAAGTAGCCGATGCCGTACTGGCCGCTGATGATTTCGCCGGCCAGCAGCGAGAACCAGGCTACGCCCATGCCGATCGCCAGGCCGGCGACGATGCTTGGCATCGCACCGGGAATCACCACGTGCCAGAGGATCGCCCGGTCGCTGGCGCCCAGGCTGCGGGCGGCACGCACCAGCACGTCCGGCGTCTGCTCCACGCCGTGCACGGTGTTCAGCACGATGGGGAAGAAGGCGCCGAGAAAGGTGATGAAGACGATGCTCGACTGCTCGGTCGGTAGCATCAGGATCGCCAGCGGAATCCAGGCCACCGCCGGAATTGGCCGGAACAGCTCGATGTAGGGCAGCAGGATGTCCTCGGCCCAGCGCGAACGGCCGATCAGCACGCCGCAAAGGACGCCGAGCACCACGGCGTAGGCATAGGCCAGCGCGATGCGTTCCAGGCTGTGGACGATGTGCAGGTAGAACTCGCTGCTGCCCAGCTGCTGGATTAGCGTCTGGCCCACCACCAGCGGTGCCGGCACGTTCTCGAAATTGATGAACAGGTTGAAGCCCGTCGCGGTCGCCAGGTGCCAGATCAGCAAGGCTGCCAGCAGCGCCAGCACGCGCACTAGGTAACGCCCGGCCATCGGCGGCAGGCGACGCGGCGCGGAAGGGGTGGCAACCGGCGCTGGCTGGGGAGCCGGCGCAGCGGTCAGCAGCGGCCGGTCGGCTTCTGGCGTTGCCGGATCGCTATCGAACAGGGGGGTCAGTTTGACGCTCATGCGGTCACTCCTCGGCTTGAGGCGGGCCCGTGGCACGGGCCGCGCAGGGGCTCAGTCCAGCATCGCCACGGGTACATCGGTCAGCAGGGCGCTGCCGCCGTGCTGGGCGATGTGCTGCTCCGAGTCGCTTTTCTTCATGAAGGCCAGCACCTCGCCGCTGGCGTCCTTGACCAGGTAGGCCGCCTTGCCGAACAGCTTCAGGCCGGTGAGGTTGTCGTAGACGTAGGTAGCGTTGATGGCTTTGCCGGCCGCCTTGGCGTCGGCTTCGGCGGCGAGCATGGCGACGGTGCTGTCGTAGGCGACGATGCCCTGGTCCTGGAACCAGATCTCCGCCGGTTTGCGTCCCGGCGCGCGCGCGACCGGGCTGACCACGCTGGCGACCGCGGCGGCGTAGTCCAGGCCCATGTCGGCGTAGGCCTTCTTCAGGTAGCTGTCGTCGATCCAGGTGGCGAAATCCAGATCGGGGATCTGCATTTCCTGCTGCAGTAGGGCGTGGTCGTATTTCATCGCCTCGACCCACTGCGGCTTGATGCTCGCCTCCATGGTCGAAATGCCGCCCTGGCTGAAATAGAGGTACAGGACTTCCTTCTCCACGCCGGTCCATTCGGCGACCTTTTCCGCGGCGCGCCGAGGGTCTTCGCTGATCCATTGCTGCGCGGCCAGGGTGGCCTTGAGCACGCCCTCGACCACCTCGGGATACTGTCTGGCGAAGTCGTCGCGCACTACGATGCCGTGGAAGGTGGGGATGCCGGCCTCGCTGCCGTCGTAGATCTTCCGCGCGGTGCCACGGAATTCCATGATCTCGGACCAGGGGCAGAAGTCGGCATGCGCGTCGATCTTGCCGGCGGCAATGTTCGCTGCGCCCACCGGGGGGCTCTGGTTGACCAGCGTCACCTTGTCGGACAGCCCGGCGTCGCGCAGCACCTTCAGCGTCATGCCCCAGGCCGCACTGCCGACCGGCGTGGACAGGCTCTTGCCGGCGAGGTCGGCAAGCGACTGCACGGGTGAGTCCTTGGGCACCACGATGCCGTTGCCGGTGCCCTTGAGGTTGTAGCCGGTCACCGCGATGAAGCGCGTCTGCTGCTTGCCGGTGGCCTGGAACTTGGCGCCATTGACGATCAGCGGGTAGTCACCCATGACACCGAAGTCGAGCTTGCCGGCGAGCATCTGGTTGGTGATTGGCGGGCCGGAGTCGTAGTCGCGAAACTCGATCCGGTAGTCGGCGTCCGCGTACTTGCCCGTGTGCGGCAGGTGCTTGTTCAGCAGGTCGAGTTTCTCCAACACGATGCCGCCGGAAACGGTGTTGGTGACCATGCTCTGATGGCCGATACCGATGCGGATGGTTTCCGCTGCCAGCGGGCCGCTGAACAGCAGGACGGATCCGATTAATGAGGTCGCAAGCAGGCTATTCCAGTTGTCCATTTGTCTTCACCTTGGCGGTTGAGCAACTTGTACTAACAGGGCATGACGCCTGCTTTAGAAGGTGCACCGGCTGTGCCAGAACGCCGCGGATTTGGACTATGTGTCTGTTTTGGGAATGGATTTCGGGCGGCGGCTGACCGCTCGATCAGGCGGCCGCCCAGCGCTTCGGCGCCCGCCGATGGTGCGCACCTAGCCAAGCCGTCCCAACGCGGCGCAGCCAGCGATGCCGCGGTTAGAACAAGTGGAACAAGTCAGTGAAGGGAGGCGACCCGCCCTCCAGTTTCAAATTGCTTGCGGTTGATCCCTATGCCAGCTGGTCTTGCTGCGGGCGATCGGGACAATCGATCAGGTACGAGCGACAGCACGCTGATTTGACGCACCCGCGGGCGGTACGCACCGGTGAGGGTTGGGTGCTGTGAGGGATTGAGCGAAGCGCAAGCGGCGACCGGCTTTGCGCGCGGTCGCCGCGCTTCATGCGCCGGTCAGAAGCTGACCACCGTCTTCAGTCCGACGACCACCACGTCCTTGTCTTCGTCGAAGCCGCCTGGTCGGTGGAAGTACTGGATGTTCGGCGTCAGCGAGAGGGCGGGTGTCAGCGCCACGCGGTAATACAGCTCGGCCGGGTATTCCACGTCTGGCACCGGGTCGCCCTGTTCGCGCAGGCGACGGCGGGCATCGTCGTTGATTTCCAGGCGCCCGAGGCCCAGGCCTAGCTCGTCGTTCGGGCGCGAGGCGAATGGCGCGGAGAGCATGCCGCCAACCTGCCAGACCCGTTCGACATAGGTCACGTCCGGGTCGGACTGGATGAAGTTGGCGAACAGCTTCAACCGTCTCGCCGGCACCGCGGCGCTCTGCCAGACCTGCTGCTCGGCCATCAGGTAGCCGCCCGTGGCCTGGTCGTGCTCGGCGGCTGATGCGCCGGAAAGCGACAGGGCCAGGCCGGAGCTGTCGCGGTACAGATCCTCGAAGTCGCCGGTATTGCGCCACAGGCCCAGCCGATAGGCGCCGGGCTGGCCGGCAAGGGTCGGCGTCCAGCCCAGCTCGGCGACCGCGTGGTAACCGGTGGTGCCCGACGGGCTGCCGAAGTTCAGGCGCTGGCTGCGTTCGGTGAAGCGCGGATTGACCTGATAGATCGCAGTCTGCAGCGACCAGGCATCGTCCAGCTGGTAGCGCGCGGTGGCGCCCCACTGGCTGATCGGCCAGGTATACCAGTTCGATGTGATGTAGCCGGGCACCGTGCCGCAGAAACCGAGGTTCTGGAACGGGCAGGCGAAGGGGTAGATATCTCCGCTCATGGGCAGGCGGCCGAGCTTGACCAGCAGGCGGTCGTCCAGCAGCGCCTGCTGGTAGTAGAGCTGCACCAGCCGGGTCGCGCTGCCGTAGCCGTAGATTTCCTGCGGTTGCAGGAGCACGCCGAGGTCCGCTTCGGCGTTGAGGTTCTCGCCGTTGCGGTTGGTCAGCGTGAAGTGCAGACCAGCGCCGGACCAGCCGAGCAATTTGTCCAGGTCCAGCGCCGCATCGAACATCAGCTGGTCGGCGTAAGTGCCGGTATGGTCGCCGCCGCCCTGGGTGTTGCGGGCCAGTTCGTTGACGTAGGTGATTTGCAGGTCGACCCCGGCCTCGTGCAGACGGGTGCGGGCGCCGTTCCAGTCGCCGAAGAGAAACTGGTCCGGTGAATATTCGGCCGCTTGGGCAGAAGTGAGCAGGCAGGCGACGAGAAGGCCGCTGCCGCAGCGCAGGCTTGTTGTCATTGTTCTGATCCTTTGGGATGTAACGGTGCGGGTGCCGCGAATACCGTTAGCCGCCATGGGAGTGGGCATTCACGGTATTCGCGTGCGTTTCTGCTCAGTGGTAACGCCTGGCTATTCAGGCGTTACCGGTTCAACTGTCTGGTTGGCGATCAAAGGTTGCCGGCCTAATGGCCGCCGCCAGACTTCACCCCGTCGTGTGCTTGCCTGCGCACGAAATGGCGAATGCTTTCCAGCTCTGCATCGGTCAGATCCGGGAACTTGGGCATGCCATTGACGAGCAATGCTCCACCGCGCACCACGCTCTCAAACGCTTTTTCGCTGCCTGTGAGCAAGATCGGCGACTCCCGCAGATCGGGTGCCTTCATGCCCGCAACAGCCCCGGCGCCGTGGCACCCAACGCAGAGGTTTTCCGCATAGACACCCGCGCCCGTCTCGGCCTTTTCGGCATCGACTTCAAACTTCTCATCGATGATCGGCTTGGCGAGTTGCGGCGCAGGCTGTTCTGGAACGACCGCTTTTCCGTCAAGCGAGAAGGTCATGATGCGGCGCTCATGCGCACCATATTTCCAGCCATGGCTTTCAAAACCCAGTTCGCCTGAGCCGCCGAAGTTGGAGGCCAATGCACCACCAGGGCCCACCAGCAGGGACACCATCTGCTTGCCATCCAACTTGTAAGTGATCGGTGGCGCGGAGATACCGAGGCCGACGTCATAGGACCAGAGTTCTTCACCGGTGCGTGCGTCATAAGCTTTGAACAGGCCATCGGGCTCGCCCTGGAAAACCAGGTTGCCGGCCGTGGTCAAGGTACCGCCGCCCCAAGGACTCTTCTGGTTTACCTGCCACACGCGCTTGTTCTTGACCGGGTCCCAGGCCTGCAACGAGCCCCGTGACTCGTGCGGGTCCTTGGTCAATTCCCAACCGGTCAGCCCCAGATAGAGTTTGTGGCTCGCCATCTTATGGCCAGGCTTCGTATTTTTACCGTCGTCCTTGAAGGTGTTGCCTAGATGGTTGGTAGGGATAAAGGCAAGATTCAGCTCGGGGTTATAGGACATCGCGTGCCATGAGTGCGCACCGAATGCCGATGGGTAGATATTCTTCTCGCCGTCGGGATACCTGGCGTCGTCGGCAACGATATGGCGCTGCTCTTTCAGGTCGTACCTGGTTGACCAGTTGGCATCGGCGAATTTCTCCGCGGACAGTACCTTGCCGTTCGAACGGTCGATCGTATAGAAGAAGCCGTTTTTGGGGGCGTGCAATACGGCGTCAACATCCTTGCCGTCTATTTTCAGATCGGCCAGCACGATGTCCATGTTCGAGTTGTAGTCCCAGGTGTCACCCGGGGCAGTCTGGACATGCCACTTGTATTCGCCCGTATCCGCATCGACCGCCACGACAGAACACAGGAACAGGTTGTCGCCACCCTCCGGGCTACGCACCTTGATGTTCCAGGGGCCGCCGTTACCTGTACCAAAGATGAGCTGGTTGTACTTGGCGTCGTACGTCCAGCCGTGCCAGGCATTACCGCCGCCGCCGTTCTCCCACCAGCGGCCACTCCAGGTCTTGGCCGCCATCTCCTGAGCGGCATCCTCGAATCCATCGGCAGGATTGCCGGGAACGATATAGAAACGCCAGACCTGTTTGCCGGTTTCGGCATCGTAGGCAGTTACATACCCACGCATCGGACCAAGTTCGGTTCCGCCATTGCCGACGAATACCTTGCCGTCGAAGGCCTTGGGATGGCCGGTGATATTCAGCGGCTGGTCGTGATCGAATGTACGAGTCTGCCAGACTTCCTTGCCGTCCTTTCTGTTGATTGCAATCAGACGGCCGTCCCAGGTGGCAATGAACAATTTGTCGCCGTAGGTTGAAAGTCCCCGGTTATGCTTCCAGAAGACCTTCTTCATATTTTTGTCGAGGATTTCTTTGGAAACTTGCGGATCGTATTCCCAAAGCTTTTTCCCCGTGCGTGCATCGAACGCACGCGTTCTGTTCATTTCGCCCACATAGTACATGACGCCATCGACCACCAAGGGCGTTCCGACCATATCTGAGCGGTCAGGTAGCGGCGCATACCATTCAGGTTTGAGTTGGCTGACATTATCTACGTTGATGTCCTTGAGCGGGCTGAACCGTTGTTCGGAGTGTGTGCGCCCGTAAGCCAGCCAGTCAGCAGTGTTTGATTCATCGGACAATTCCTTGTCTGTGATGATTCTGTCTGATGCATGCAGCGGCGTGATCGCAAAAAGCGAGGCGGCCATCATCAGGTGAACCCTTAGGTTTGACTGTTTTAATTTCATTTTTATTATTTCCTTGTTTAGGGTTTCAGGCGTGCGTGGGTACAACGAGCATTTACGGATAAAGCTCTTCTGGCATTTCTTTTGTTATTAAGTCGATTCCGGTATGAGCCCCCGTAATGGCGCGAAACAACATGCACCTATCACGGCTTTTCGAAATCTTTATTCAAACTTCTATAACTTCTGGCCGGCTTCATTGCGCTGGTTGCCAGTGTTGGGGCTGTTGTGCCCTGCTGGGTGAGGCTCCTCGGAAGACGATCACCGCTTTGCCTGGACTGGGCAGGGCGAAGTGTTGGATACCCGCGCTGGCCGGGCGGGTCGGGGGTGGAATAGCTCATGGGGTTTCCTCCGATGCATGGCCGGACCGGTTGGTGGCCGTGGTGTTGTTCAAAGCACGGGGGAGGGTGGACCGGCGACCGTGCCTGTGGCCGGGCTGGGCAAGGGGCGGGCGCCGAGTTCCAGGCCTTGCCAGGCCAGCACACGTTGATAGCGGTCGGACAGCGACTCGGCTTCGCTCCAGGCGCCTGGCAGTCGCTCACCGAGCGCCAGATGACTGTCGGCCGCGCAGCGCAGGTCGCTGGCGCAGGCGTGATAGAAGCGGTTGACGATGTCGGCCATCGGTTCGCGCCAGTCGTCCATCAGCACCGCCGCATGGGCGAGCACCGCCGGGCGGCCATCACGGCTGCGCCGCCAGCGTTGCGCTGTGCCGGCCAGCTTGCGGCCTTCCAGCGTGAGGTTGTAGCGGCCGTCGCAGAAGGCACCCGGAACCGCGCCGACTCCGGCCCGCAAACCATGCTCGGCGAGCCACAGCGCCAGCGGATCGAGCAGTCGCTCGTAGGCAATGACGATGCGCTTGCCGGCCTCGTCTTCGATGGGCAGCGCGCAGGCGAGGGCGATATTGAGCACGGCAGGCGACTGCGGCACTGGCTCGCCACCGGTGTCTCGCAGCAGGATCGGCCAGCCCTGCGCCGCGCAGCGTTGGCTGGCCAGGGCGAAACCGGGGCGGCGCTCGAAGCTGCCGGGCATCACCAGCGCCTGGCCGGTCGGGCGCCAGAGCAGCAGCTGGCAGTCGAACAGGCCATCGCAGATGCGCTGTAGCAGGGCACGTTCGGCATTCAGGCCGGCCGCTACACTGAAGCGGGCGATGCCGTTCATGCCGCACCCTCCTCGATGCGCCGGCACAGGTCGTCGAGGAAGTCCGCTGCCGGCGCGCCGTTCACTGCGCGATGGTCGAAGGTCAGCGACAGGCCCAGCCATTCGACCTCCACCAGCGCACCGCTCGCGCTCAGTTCCAGCCGACGTTGCACGCCGCCGATGCCGAGGATGGCCACCTGCGGCGGGTTGAGCACCGGGGTGAAGTGGTGCACCCGCGACAACCCCAGGTTGGACACGGTGAAAGTGGCGCCGGTCAGCTCCTTGACCGACAGCTTGCTGGCCAAGGCCTTTTCCACCAGCGCCTTGCGCGCCTGGCACAGCTCTTCGCCGTCGAGCTGTTCGGCGTTGAACAGCGCCGGTGCCACCAGCAGGTCGCCGGGCAGGGGGATGGCCAGGCCGAGATGCACCGCCGCATGGTGGTGGATCACCTCGTCGGCCAGGGTGGCGTTCAGGCCAGGATGCGCCTTGAGCGTTTCGATCACCTTGAGCAGCACGAGGTCCTGCACCGACACCGCACTGCCAGCCGCCTTGAGTTCGGCGCGGCGGGCCTTGAGCGCATCCAGCCGGCATTCGGCGTGGTGGGTCAGCTGGGCGGTGGTCTGCAGGCTCTCGAGCATCTTCGCCGCGATCATCTTGCGCATGCCCTTGAGTGGCACCCGCTCGGGGGGCAGTGCGCCGGACAGGTTTTCCAGTTGCGTCATGGCTATTCCACCTGGGCGATGACTGCGCCTTTGGCGATCACCGCGTCTTCGTCTTCGAGGATCTTCAGCACGCCGGCCACCGGCGCTTCGATCTCGAACTGGGCCTTTTCCGACATGATCTCGGCAACCAGGTCACCGGCGGCGACTTCGGCGCCGTCGCTCACCAGCCAGGAGGTGATCACCGCTTCGGCGTCACCTTCCCAGAGGTCGTCTGCGATCACGATGGGGGTTGGGTTACTCATGGGGTCATTCCTTGTTCAGGGCGTGATAGGCGGCCACGATCTTGTCCGCATTGGGCAGCGCCCATTGCTCCATGACCGGGGTGAAGGGGATGGGGATGTCGGGGAAGGCCACCCGTTGCGGGCGTGCCTTGAGCATGCCGATGTCGTGCTCGACCACGCTGGCGATGATTTCGCCGCTGACGCCGAAGCTGTGGTAGTCCTCGTCGATCACGATCAGCCGGCCGGTCTTGCGCACCGAGGCGATGACGTGTTCGCGGTCCAGCGGCACCAGGCTGCGCAGGTCGATGACCTCCGCGCTGACGCCGTCCTTCTCCAGCTGCGTGGCGGCGCGCAGGGCGTGATGCACCCCGGCGCCGAGGCTGACCAGGCTGACGTCTCGGCCCTCGCGCACCGTCTTCGCCTTGCCGATCTCGACGATGTAGGGCTCCTCCGGCACCGGCACCGTGGCGCCTTTCTCGGTGCCCAGCCAGCCCATGCCCTGCAGCGCCTTGTGGAAGAGGTAGACCACCGGGTTGTCGTCGCGGATGGCCGCGGTCATCAGGCCCTTGGCGTCGTAGGCGTTGCTCGGCACCACCACCTTCATGCCCGGCAGGTGGGCGAAGGTGCCGTAGAGGCACTGCGAATGCTGGGCGGCGTCCGAGTAGCCGGCGCCGGTTGAGGCCATCAGCACCATCGGCACCGGCACCTTGCCGCTGGAGAAGTAGGTGTTCTTGGCCATCAGGTTGTAGATGGCGTCCATGCAAACGCCGAAGAAGTCGACGAACATCAGCTCGACGATCGGCCGCATGCCGTCCGAGGCGGCGCCCACGGCGGCGCCGATGAAGGCGGTTTCGGAGATCGGCGTGTCGCGGATGCGCGTCTTGCCGAACTCTTCATAAAGGCCACGGGTGTTGCCGAACACACCGCCGAGCTGGCCGATGTCCTCGCCCATCACGAATACGCGCGGGTCCAGGCGCATCTCCTGGGCCACGGCTTCGGCCATGGCGCGGGCGACGGTGAGCTTTCTCTCTTTTACTGCTGTGGTCATGGTGGTCTCCTGCTCAGCCGGCCAGCGCGCTGGGGCTGACGATGATCTTGACGTTGCGGTCCTTGTGATTGGCCAGCTCCTCGAAGCCCTGCTCGAGGATGTTGTCCAGGCCGATGCGGCCGGTGATCAGCGGGGTCACGTCCATGCGCCCGTCGGCGATCAGGGCGATGACGTCGGCAAACTCCCCTGCATAGGCGAGCGAGCCGATCACCTGTTTCTCGGTGGCGACGATCTCGAAGAAGTTGAATTCCGAGGGCTCCTCGAAGATGCCCACCATCACGCAGCGACCGGCCTTGCGGATCACGTCGAGGGCGAGCTTGGCGGTGGCCTTGTGGCCGATGCACTCGAAGGAGGTGTCGGCGCCGTAGCCGCCGGTGAGCGCCTTGATCTCGGCGATGGCGTCGCACTCGCTGGGGTCGATGACCCGCGTGGCGCCGACTTCCAGCGCCTTGGCCTTGCGCGCAGCGGACATTTCCAGGGCGATCACCTGGCCGGCGCCGGCGGCCTTGGCGCACATGATGGTGCACAGGCCGATGGTGCCGGCGCCGACCACCACAACCGTTTCGCCGAGCAGGCTGCCGGCCTTCTTCACCGCGTGCATGCCGACCGCAAGTGGCTCGATCAGCGCGCCGGCCTCCAGCGGAAAGCCTTCGGGCAGGCGGTAGAGCAGCTCGGCGGGTACGTTGACGAACTCGGCGAAAGCGCCGTTGTTCATCAGGCCCGTGAAGGCCAGCTGCTCGCAGAGGTTGTACTGGCCGGTCTTGCAGAAACGGCACTGGCCGCAGTGCTGGCAGGCATCGGCGGCGACCTTGTCGCCCGGTGCGTAACCCTCAACGCCGTCACCGGTGGCGACGATCTCACCGCAGAACTCGTGGCCGAGGATGCACTGGCCCTTGATGCCGGTGAGCGGGTGGGGCGCGTCCACCGGGATGAACACCGGGCCGGCGAGGTACTCATGCAGGTCGGAACCGCAGATGCCGCACCAGTGCACGCGGATCTGCACCCAGCCTGGTTGTGGCGCGCCGGGCAGCGGCACCTGTTCCAGGCGGATGTCCTTGCGACCGTGCCAGACGGCGGCGGTCATGGTGGCTTGGCTGTTCATCAGGTGTTCCTCGTGTTGTTCGGATCGGTTCACACGAACACGTGCTCGAGCGCCTCTTCGGGGCGTGGATAGGGGCTTTCACGGGCGAACTGCACCGCTTCATCGATGCGGCCACGGGCGCGGGCTTCGATGTCGTGGGCCTGGGCCTCGCTCATCACGCCTTCGTCGATCAGGCGCTGGCGGTAACCGGGAATGGGGTCCTTTTTCATCAGGCCGTCCTTCTCGCCCTCGGGGCGGTAGGTTTCGCCGTCGCCCATGAAGTGGCCGGCCAGGCGGTAGGTCTCGATCTCGATAAGGGTCGGGCCGCCACCGGCACGGGCGCGCTCGATGGCTTCGCCGGCCGCGCGGAACACGCCGTCCGGGTCGTTGTTCTCGACGAACACACCGGGCATTCCGTAGGCCGCGGCGCGCACGTGGTGCTGCTTGATGCAGGTGGCGCTGGCCTTGGCCACCGAGATGCCCCAGGCGTTGTCCTCGATGACGAACACCACCGGCAGCTTCCACAGCGCGGCGAGGTTCAGCGTTTCGTGGAAGGCGCCCTGGTTGGCCGCACCCTCGCCGATGAAGGACACGGCCACCCCGGGCTTGCCCTGCATCTGCCGCGACAAGGCGGCGCCGACGGCCGGCCCCATGCCTTCGGCGATGATCCCCGAGCAGGAGAAATTCACCCGGCCATCGAACAGGTGCATATGGCCGCCGCGCCCGCCGGAAAGCCCGGTGGCCTTGCCGAAGATCTCGGCCATCATCTCGTTGAGGTCAACGCCCTTGGCCACGGCGATGTGGTGCGGGCGGTGGGTGGCGGTGACGATGTCAGCGGCCTCGAGGTGCGCACAGACGCCCACCGCGCAGGGCTCCTGGCCGTTGGAGAGGTGCATCTCGCCGGGGATCGGCCCCTTGGCCATGTTGAATACCGGCGTCTTGCCTTCCATGTAGATGCGCTCGATGCACTCCTCCATGTAGCGGCTGGTCAGCATCTGCTCGTACATCCACAGGCGCTGCGAGTTGTTGGGCTGGGTCATGGTCGACTCCCTTGTAGTGGTGGTCAGATCGCGCGTTCGTTGAGCAGCCGGCCGATCTGCTCGGCCTGGCGCAGGGCCAGCGCGACGATGGTGAGGGTGGGGTTCTGGCCGCCGCTGGTGGTGAACTGGCTGCCGTCGGAAACGAACAGGTTGGGGATGTCGTGGCTCTGGCCCCACTTGTTCACCACGCCGTCACGGGCCTTGGCGCTCATGCGGTTGGTGCCCATGTTGTGGCTGGCCGGGTAGGGCGGCAGCTCGATCACGTCGGTGGCGCCGGCGGCCTCGTAACACCTGGCGGTCGCGGCGACGCCATGCTTGCGCATGGCGGCATCCATGGGGTGATCGCTCTTGGTCACCACCGGGATCGGCAGGCCGTACTGGTCCTTCTCGTTGGCGTGCAGGGTGATGCGGTTGCTCTCGACCGGCAGGTCTTCGCCGCACAGCCAGACGCCAGACATGTGGTTGTACTTTTCCATCCGCGAGGCGAACTGGCGGCCCCAGCCCTTGGGCGTCGGGTCGAGGAAGGCGGACAGGAACGGCAGGCCGAGGGCAAGGATTTCCAGGCGGTAACCGCCGACGAAACCGCGCGACGGATCGTTGTACGACTCGTCGGAGATGACCCCGGCGCAGGTGGTGCCGCGGTGCATGTTCACCGGCTTGGGCATCACCGCGAAGATGCCGGCGGTGGTGTGGGTCATGTAGTTCCTGCCGACCTGGCCGGAGGAGTTGGCCAGCCCGTCGGGGAACATCGAGGAAGCGGAGTTGAGCAACAGGCGTGGCGACTCGATGGAGTTGCCGGCCACGCAGACCACCCGGGCCTTCTGCCGCTGGATGGTGCCCTGGACGTCGGCGTAGACCACGCCGTTCACCTTGCCCTTGGCGTCGTGTTCGATGCGCAGCACCATCGACTGCGGCCGCACCTCGCAATAGCCACTGGCTTCGGCGCGGGGAATGTCGGTGTAGAGCGTCGACCACTTTGCGCCCATCTTGCAGCCCTGCATGCAGAAGCCGATCTGCTGGCAGGCGGCGCGGTCGTCGTAGGGCTCGGTGTTGATGGCCATCGGCCCGGAGAGGATCTCCTTGTAGCCGACCCGCTTGGCGCCGGTGGCCAGCACCTTGAAGGAGTTGTGCCAGGGGTGATAGGCCATGCCGGTACTGGGGCCGGTCACGCCCATGTGCTTCTCGGCCTTCTCGTACCAGGGCGCCATCTCTTCCAGGGTCACCGGCCAGTCCAGCAGGTTGGCCCCGGCGATGTCGCCGTTGATGCTCCGCATCCTGAATTCGAAATCACGGAAGCGCAGGGCGATGCCGGCCCAGTGCACGGTGCTGCCGCCGACGCCCTTGACGATCCAGGCCGGCAGGTTGGGGTTGTTCTCGGCCAGGTGCCAGTCGCCGGCGGCGATGCGCTTGTCGAGCCAGGAGATTTTCTTGAACATCGCCCACTCGTCGTTCTCGATGTCCTCCAGCGTGTGCCGCTTGCCCGCCTCGAGCACCACGCTGCGAATCTTCTGTTTGGCCAGCGCGTTGGCCAGCGTGCCGCCGCCAGCGCCGGAGCCGATGATCACCACGACGCCATCGTCGTCCTGGGCAAAAGTTGCCATGGGGTATCCCTCTCTTGTTCTTGTTGTCGGCGCCGCGAGGCGCCCTGGCTCAGAGCCAGTTGAGATCGTCGAAGCCGCGGTTGACGTAGCCGCCGTATTCCCACGACGAGCCCTCGTAGCCGAACAGCGGGAATAGCGTCTTGTTGTCGTACAGGCCGAACATCAGGCTGCTGCGCACCGCCTTGAAAAACGGGGTGCCCTCGATGTCGCTGAGCAGCGCCACGCGTTCGGCGTCGTCTAGCTGTTCGAAGCGCTTGCCGTGGGCCTTGCGTGCCTGACGCTGCAGCTCGTCGAGCCCGCCGCCGATCAGCGCCGGCTCCTGTTCCGCCAGGTCGAGCAGGGGCCGTACGTAGTGGCGATCGCTGATGAAATCGTGGGGGAAGATGTCGCGACCCATGCGCAGCAGGCCGTCAGGCAGTTCCGCCTGCCGCTCCTCGGCGAGCAGGTTCACCGGGATCAACTGGCTCAGGCTCAACGCCAGCAGCGACTGGCTGGACAGAGAAAGAAAACGTCGACGGTTTAGCGTGCCGTGCGGACGAGCTGAATCGTGCATGACAGTAGCTCCTGATTATTACCAACAGCGCTGAGGGGAGCAGGCGGCTGGCGATCTTGTTATGCGAAGAGTTTGTTCCGCACAGGGTGATCAGCAGGGGTCATGCCAACTTTGATGTATGAATATTTATTTAGCTATATGTTTGAAATTAAAGGATTTATCTTGTTTGAATTGGATGGCCGTAACGGTGGTGTAACGCAAGTTGCGCTTTACACCTGTAAAGCGTTGTAAAGCGCTTTACAACGTGCGGCTAATATTTGAAACGCCCAAGCAGGCATACTTCCAAAGTTCAGGCTGGTCCTGACGGTTCAATCGTTTATCCTTCAGTACACTTCATAACAATAAAGCGTTTCGCTGAGGCGCCCGTTGCCATCCGCTGCGAGCGCTTCGAGGAGGATGCATGAACCTGCTCTCCGGTCCCGTGAGCCATATCGACGCGGTGCTGACGCTGGCCAACGCGCCGCATCTTTCCGCTGACCGTGATCCGATCATTGCGCGCTCCTGGCGCCGCTGCGTGCACGACTACGGTCTGGACCCGACGCGCCCGTCCGAGGCGCGCTTCGTGCCGCGGCAGGTTCTGCGCGAGCACCAGGACCAGGCAGACGAGCTGATCAACGTGGCCCGTGCGGGCGTGGAGCAGCTCTACCGGCAGGTGGCCGAGCTGGGCTACGTGATTCTGCTGACCGACAACCGTGGCATCGCCGTGCAGTTTCTCGGCGATCCGGCGGACGAGAAGGCGCATCGCAAGACCGGCCTGTATCTGGGCTCGGACTGGGGCGAGGACCACGCCGGCACCTGCGCGGTCGGCACCTGCATCAAGGAACAGCAGGCGCTGACGTGTCATCAGCACGATCACTTCAGCGTCTGGCATACCAACCTCACCTGCACGGCGGTGCCGATGTTCAACCCCCAGGGGCAACTGCTGGCGGTGCTGGACATCTCGGCGCTGCATTCGCCGCCGTCCAAGGATTCGCAGACCTTCGCCCTGCAGCTGGTCAAGCAGTACGCGCGGATGATCGAGGACGCCTACTTCCTGCGCCTGTATCGCGACCGGCCGATCCTCTGTTTCGACGGCTCGCGGGAGTTCGTCCTGATCAACCGACGCTACCTGCTGGCGCTGGGCGACCAGGGCGAGCTGCTGGCTGGCAACACGGCCGCGCGCGGACTGCTGGCCGAACATGGGCTGGCACTGTCCGGCCCGTTCGGTACCTCGAACCAGGTGCATGTCGATCAGCTGTTCGACTGCGAACTGGCGGACGTGCTGAGCATTCCCTACGCCAGCCACGATCAGGTACGCGCTTTCCGTACCCATCGCCATCAGCTGTTCTTCGCGGCGCTGATGGAACCGCGCCGCCGCGCGCCGGCAGCGACGGAGCGCAGCTCGCCGGCCGGGCAATCGCCGCTGGATGCGCTGGCCGACGATGACCCGGTCATGCGCAAGATGCTCGCCCGCGCGCGGCGTCTGTGCAGCGAACCGCTGAACGTACTGCTCAACGGCGAGACCGGCACCGGCAAGGAACGTCTGGCCAAGGCGCTGCATGAAAGTGGCAGCCGACGCAGCAAGCCGTTCGTGGCCATCAACTGCGGAGCGATGCCCGAATCGCTGATCGAGAGCGAACTGTTCGGCTACGCCCCGGGTACCTTCACCGGGGCGCGCAGCAAGGGCATGCGTGGCCTGATCCAGCAGGCCGACGGCGGCACCTTGTTCCTCGACGAGATCGGTGACATGCCGCTGCACCTGCAGACCCGCCTGCTGCGCGTACTGGCCGAACAGGAGGTGACGCCACTGGGCGCCGAGCGGCCGGTGAAGGTGGACATCCGCGTGATTGCGGCCAGCCACCGTGACCTGCGGCAGATGGTGGAGAGCGGGGCGTTTCGCGAGGATCTGTTCTACCGGCTCAATGGCGCGTCGCTGAAGCTGCCGCCGTTACGTGAGCGGGCGGACAAGGCGTTCCTGATCGACCGCGTCTTTGCCGAGTTGGCCGAGGGGCGACCGGGCAACCCGCACCTGCGTGGTGATGCGATCAGCGCGCTGCTGGCCTATCCCTGGCCGGGCAACATTCGCGAGCTGCGCAACGTGCTGCAGTACGCGCTGGCGACCTGCGAGGGGGACGAGATCACCGTGCAGGATCTGCCGGATGAATGCCTGCCGCGCATTCTCGCCCGCAGCCGGCAAGCCGAGGCGGAGCCGGAACCCGAGTCGGCCGCGGCCTTGCGCGAGACGCTGCGTCGCCATCGCTGGAACGTCAGTGCCGCGGCGCGCGAACTCGGCGTGTCACGGCCGACGATGTACCGCCGCATGCGCCTGCTGGGGATCGAGGCGCCGATCTGACGTGAGTCAGCGCGCCGCGGGCTCGGTGCCCGGTCGGCCCGCCACCTCGATATCGAAGGCGATGCTCCAGTTCTGCAACGGGTAGGGCTGGTGCACCAGGGCCTTGATGTTCGCTTCGGCGGGCATCAGGTCCTTGAGGTATTCGTAGGTCGCATCGGCACGCATGGGGTCGCTGTCGCGTAGCTGGCCGGCGCCGCCCACCTGGTAGCCGGCATAGCTGACGCGTGGCTGGCCGCTGAGTTCGCGATCGGCGCGCAGGCGGACGATGGTGTCGGCGACGATCTCCACGGCAGCGATGGGCACCTCGCCCTGGTCGTCCTGCAGCATGAAGCCCTTGTTCTTCACGTCGCGGGCCTCGTGGCCGATGTAAGGCTGGTCGAACGCCAGCGGCGGGTGCGGCACGTGGAAGTCGATCAGTACGTCGCGGCCGTCCAGTGTGGCCTGGCGGGGCGACAGGGGCACCCATTCCTTACGCTCGATGACGACGTGGTGATAGACCTTGCCGAGCATCTGGCCGAACCAGCGGTAACCGTTGGCCGACAGGTGCACGCCCTTGTCGGTGTAGGGGTAGACCGGCCCGACCAGGTACCAGCCGGGCTCTTCCTGAGCCAGTTCCCATTGCGCCATGCCGACCGCGAGCGAACCGTCCTTGACCGAGGATTTGGCGTCGGTCTGGTAGCTGAAGAAGGCCGGCATCTTTTCCTGCCCGGCGATGGCCTTGGCGGTGTCGGCATAGAGGTCGTCGCGCAGCTGGCGCAGCTTGGCCTTGTAGTACGCCTGATCGTTCTTGCCGCCATTGGTATGGGAATAGTCGTACTCGCCCTGCAGCCAGAAGAATGCGCTGATGCTGTAACTGGCCTGTTGCGCGTCGGCTAGCGCCTTGGCCTGATCGACGGCCTGGGTCACGCGCAGGTATTCGTTGGTGCCACCGGTTTTCGAAAGCTGGGCAATGGAGCGACCCGAGGTCGAGGCGTTGCTGGCGACGAACAGGTGCTCCGGATCGGTGTCGCGGCCGAGGTGATGCAGATAGAGCCGACGTGCCATGTTCAGCGCGCCGACTTCCACCGATTCGCCTTCCTCCTGCGCCTGCGGCGCGAGCTTGCCGACCTTCTCTGCATCGAGCACCACGGCCGCGTTGCTCTTCTGCTGCACCACGGCACGCAGCGGCGTGAAGGCTGCTTCGCCCACCGGCTTGAACGACGCGCCGCTGAAGGCTGCCGAGCGTGGCGACTGGCCGAGCATCAGGTTGTCGTAGCGTGGCGCGACGGACAGCGCCGGCCAGCCCTCGGCGGCGGAGGCCAGCGACTGCCCGTAGGTGATGATGTGGTTGTACTTGCTCTGCAGCGGCTGGGTCAGCTCGTTGGGCTTGGCCATGAGCTCGGCGGTCACCCGCTTGTTCTCGGCATCTCGCTCGGCGAGCGGACTCTCGGTGACTTCGGCGAAGCAGGGTGCAGTGATGCTCATCAGCGCCGCGGCAATGGCCAGGCGCAGGGCTGTGGAATGGCGGAGGCGTTGGAGCTCGGGCATGGGCGGTTCCGGGGCGGCACTGGATCGTCTGCTGAGGCTGCGTCGGGCGAGCCGTAGCAGGGTGGACGCGCTTTCGACGATGGCAATCGAGGTAAGTTCGTGGCGGTCATGCCGATGCAGGATTGGCTATGCTGTCCGCCATTCCCGGGGCGGCTTCGATGACTCGAACGATGCCGATGCTGGCCGCTGCCCTGGCAGGACAACCCGTAGCGGAGAAGTGTTCATGAGCCACAAAGCCATATTCGTACAGCCCGGCGGCGGTTATGAGCGGGTCATCGTCGGCACCAGCGAGGCCGCCCGGCCCGAGGCCGGCGAGATCACCGTGCGGCTGCGCGCCAACTCGCTGAACTACCACGACTTCGCGGTGGTGAGCGGCATGTGGGGGCCCAGCGAGCCGCGCATTCCCATGGCCGATGGCGCCGGTGAAGTGGTGGCCGTGGGTTCGGGTGTGACTGAATTTGCCGTTGGCGACGCGGTGGTCAGCACCTTCTTCCCCGACTGGCTGGCCGGCGAGCCGCTGGTGGAAGGCTTCGCCACGGTGCCGGGCGACGGTGTCGATGGCTATGCCCGCGAAATGGTCACCGCCCGCGCCACCTCATTCACCCATGCGCCCAAGGGCTACAGCCATGCCGAGGCGTCGACCCTGACCACCGCCGGCCTCACTGCCTGGCGTGCGCTGATGGCCGACGGCAAGCTCAAGCCCGGCGACAGCGTGTTGATCCAGGGTACCGGCGGCGTATCGATCTTCGCCCTGCAGTTCGCCAAGATGGCCGGCGCCACGGTCATCGCCACCTCGTCCAGCGACGCCAAGCTGGAGCGCCTGCGGGAGATGGGCGCCGACCACCTGATCAACTACCGAACGACACCCGCCTGGGGCGAGACGGTGCGCGAGCTGACCGATGGCCGCGGCGTGGACCATGTGATCGAGGTCGGCGGGCCGGCGACGCTGGCGCAGTCGATGGTTGCGGCGCGCATCGGCGGGCATATCTCGGTGATCGGCATTCTTACCGGCATCGCCGGCGAGCTGCAGCTGGTGCCGGCACTGGTGCGTCAGTTGCGCTTGCAGGGCGTGCTGGTGGGCAGCCGCACGCAGCAGCAGGAAATGATCCGTGCCATCGATGCCAATGGCATCCGTCCGGTGATCGACAAGCGGTTTGCGCTGGACGAGATCGTCGAGGCGTTCCGTTACCAGGAGAGCAACCAGCACTTCGGCAAGATCTGCCTGGAGTTCTGACGCCGCTGCCGTGCGGCGGCCAAGCGGTACGGCGGCATCACGGTCGTCTATGTTGGATAAGTGCCCGCTCCGAGCGATGTCGGGGCGGCGCGATCACGACAATAAGGATGACTACGATGCGCTTGCTACACATCACCCAGTTCACTCTGGCGGCAATCGTCGCGACGAGCTCCGTGGCCTACGGTGCGCTTCTGGAAGGCGGGGCGGTTGCCGCTCCCGATGAATACAGCGCCAAGGTGGCCGCCCAGGTCCTGAAGAATGGCGGCAACGCGGTGGACGCGGCGGTGGCGACCGCCTTTACCCTGGCCGTCACCTATCCCGAGGCGGGCAATATCGGCGGCGGCGGTTTCATGACCCTGTACATGGACGGCAAGCCGTATTTCCTGGACTACCGGGAAGTCGCGCCGAAGGCCGCCAGTAAGACCATGTTTCTGGATGATCAGGGCGAGGTGATCGAGAACCTCAGCCTGGTGGGCGCCCGGGCAGCCGGCGTGCCTGGCACGGTGTTGGGTATGTGGGAAGCCCACCAGCGCTTCGGCAAGTTGCCCTGGAGTGAACTCATCACCCCGGCAGTCGGTTATGCCCGTGAAGGCTTCACGGTGGCCGACCAGCAATTCCAGTATCGCGAAGACGCCATCGGCCTGTTCAACGGTACGACCAACTTCGAGAACTACTTCGGCAGCATGCGTCCGGGTGCGACCTTCCGCCAGGCGGAGCTGGCCGAGACGCTGGAGCGCATCGCCGACCAGGGTCCGGACGACTTCTACAAAGGCAAGACCGCCGCATTGCTGGTCGCGCAGATGGAGCGCGATGGCGGGCTGATCACCCAGCAAGACCTGGCCGACTATCGCGTCAAATGGCGTGAGCCGATGCGCATCGACTGGCGTGGCAACAGCCTGTACACCGCGCCGCTGCCCAGTTCCGGCGGCATCGCCCTGGCCCAGCTGATCGGCATCAAGGAGCGCCGTGCCGCCGACTTCGAGGGTGTCGAGCTGAACTCGGCGCGCTACATCCATCTGCTGGCGGAGATCGAGAAGCGCGTCTTTGCCGATCGCGCGGACTACCTGGGCGATCCGGACTTTTCCGATGTACCGGTGAAGCAGCTGACCTCGCCTGAATACCTCGCGCAGCGCGCCGCCGAGATCAACCCTACGGCCATCTCCGCAACGGAGAAGGTACGACCGGGCCTGGAAAGCCGTCAGACCACGCACTTCTCCATCGTCGATGCCGACGGCAACGCGGTGAGCAACACCTACACCCTCAACCTGGACTACGGCAGCGGCGTGGTGGTCAAGGGTGCCGGCTTCTTGCTCAACGACGAAATGGACGACTTCAGTGCCAAGCCGGGTGTGGCCAATGCCTTCGGCGTGGTCGGCAGCGACGCCAACGCCATCGAACCCGGCAAGCGCATGCTGTCGTCCATGAGCCCGAGCATCGTCACCCGCGACGGCAAGGTCAGCCTGGTGCTGGGTACGCCCGGCGGCTCGCGCATCTTCACCTCGATCTTCCAGGTGCTGAACAACGTCTACGACTTCGGCCTGCCGCTGGAAAAAGCCGTGGCCGCGCAGCGGGTGCACCACCAGCTGTTGCCCAAGGACACGATCTACTACGACGCCCACGCGCCGCTGACCGGAGAGGTGGCGCAAGCGCTGGAAGCCATGGGCTATACGCTGGAGGATCAGGGCTGGTTGATGGGTGACATCCAGGCGATTCGCGTCGATGGCAGACGTCTGCAGACGGGGTCTGACCCGCGTGGGCGCGGCGTCGGTCTCATCGTCGAGCCGTGAGACCGGGGTGAGCGGGCGGCCATGCCGCCTGCCAATGGCGATGCGTCAGTCGGCCCTGACGCATCCATGGCAATGCCCAGTGGGCGGCGCGTCACTTCATGTGATGGATCGCGCACAGCTTGTTGCCGTCGGGGTCACGCACATAGGCGACGAACATCCGGCCCAGGCTGCCGTCACGCTCGCCCGGCGGGTCCTCGCAGGTACTGCCGCCGTTGGCGAGACCGGCCTCGTGAAACGCCCGGACCTGCTCCGGCGAGCTGCACTTGAAACCGATGGTGCCGCCGTTGGCCGCGGTGGCTTGTTCGTCGTTGATGGGCTCGGTAATTCCGAACGTGCTGCCGTCGTGGCGATAGAAGTACCGGGTGTGCCCGGTCGGGGCCTTGTGCAGCATCGGCTCGCCTGCGCCGAGTACGCCGAGCACGGCATCGTAGAAGCGCTTCGACCGTTCTATGTCATTCGAACCGACCATTACATGATTGAGCATGGGCCCCTCGCTTGGGTTTGACGTGAACTTGCACTGTAGCTGGCTTCGCGCGGGCATGCTGCCCGGTGGCCAGCTGTCACGCATCGGGATCAGTCATGAGGATGGGGCTCGCGGGCCTCATGGGATAACCACCCGGCCTTGCCGGCTGGCCTGCTCGTAGCGCTCGCGGAGCACCTCGGCCAGGCGCTGCTTGGCCTGGTCCTCGCCATGGATCAGGCGGATCTCGCTCGGCCATTGCTGCATGCGCGTGACGAAGCCCACCAGGTCCGCCTGGTCGGCGTGGGCGGAATAGCCACCGACGCTGTCGATGCCGGCGCGGATGTCGATGCGCTCTGCGTCCAGATCGACGAAGCCGCCCTCCGGCCCGTAGGTCTGTATGTCCCGTCCCGGCGTGCCCTTGCCCTGGTAGCCGACAAACACCACGTTGTGTCGCGGGTCCCCCAGCATGGCCTTGAGGTAATTGACGATGCGTCCGCCGGAGCACATGCCGTTGCCGGCGATGACGATGGCCGGGCGTGCGGTCTGTGCGAGGTGTTCGACGATGCGCATGTGTTCGTCATGGCTGTCGACGGTGATGAGCTGCCTGAACGACAGCGGCTTGCGGCCTTCCTCCAGGCGATGACGGGCGTCTTCGTCCCAGTAGCCTTGCAACTCCTTGTAGGTGGCGGTGAAGCGGCTGGCGAGCGGCGAGTCGAGGATGATGGGAAGCTGCGGCCAGTCGATATCGGGATCGCCATCCCTGGCCTGTTCTGGCGCTTCGACAGGCGTGCCGCTGGCTTCGGACGCTTCGCGCTTCTCGTGGAGGATCTCCTCCAGCTCGAACAGCAGCTCCTGCGTTCGGCCGATACTGAACGACGGAATGAGCACCGTGCCCTGGTCGGCCAGAGCCCGCTCGATGGCCGCCTGCAACCGCTCGCGGCGGTGCGCGCGATCCTCGTGGCGGCGGTCGCCATAAGTGCTTTCGAGAATCAGCAGATCGGCGCGCTCGGGCGGTACCAGGTCCGGCAGCAGCGGTGAATGTGGCGCGCCTAGGTCGCCGCTGAATACCACGCGCTGGACGTCGGAGCCCTCGCTGAGCTCCAGCTCGACGTAGGCCGAACCCAGCACATGCCCCGCCGGCTGCAGGCGTACCTTGCACGCGCGGCCGTCGGTTTCGTTGAGGGGGAACCAGTGATCGTAGGGCAGGGCGATGATGCGCTGCACGACGACCTTGAGGTAGCGCTCCAGTTGGTCCTGGTCACGGCTGATGGAGAGCCGGAAGGCATCCTCCAGTACGATCGGCAGCAGCCGGGCGGACGGTTCGCTGCACAGGATCGGCCCGTCGAAGCCCGCTGCCAGGAGGTTCGGGATACGCCCGACATGGTCGATGTGCACGTGCGTCACGATCAGCGCCTTGACACCCTCGACTGAGAAATCCAGCGCCAGCTCATCTTCGTGCCCCGCTTCGTCGTCGCCCTGAAATTGCCCGCAGTCGATCAGTACGCTGCTGTTTTCGTCCATCCACAATTGATGACACGAGCCGGTCACGCCTTCGCGAGCGCCGTGGTGGATGAGTTTTGGATGCTTCATCGGGTGTCCTTAACGTGGACCGATAGGGCTCGGCAGAAGAGTGCGATGCCAGTGTTCGCTGACGCTAGATTGGGCAATTGGCCGTCGCGCATAGTTTCCGCCGCCTGACGAGCCGGTTCTTGCCGGCCAAGCAAACGCCACGCGGGCATGCTCCCAGACGGCTACGCCGTTTAGAATGCACGGCCCGCTGCCAAGATGCCCGTCCCATGACCACCGCCCCCCTCGCGATCCTCGAACGACACCTGCTCGACGCCCTGGCCGCTGCGCCCGAGGAGGCACGGCGGCTGTTTCACGGGCGGGGCCGCTGCTATCCGGGGCTGGAACAGCTGACCGTCGACTGGCTGCAGGGTGTGCTGCTGGTGGCAGTGTTTCGCGACCCCGGTGCGGCGGAGCTGGAGGCGCTGAAGCGGATGCTGCGGGCGCTGGCCGAGTCCTCGGCATGGCAGCAGCGGCAGGTTCAGCACCTCCTGCTGCAGCACCGCTACCTGCCTGACGCGCCGACCGAGGCACTGTTCGGCGACGTGCCCGTGGAGTGGCGGATCAGTGAGAACGGCCTGCACTACAAGCTGGATCTGGGCCGCAAGCAGAACAATGGGCTGTTCCTCGACATGCGCTATGGGCGCCGCTGGGTACAGGAGCATGCGCGCGGCAAGCGCGTGCTCAACCTGTTCGCCTACACCTGCGGTTTCTCGGTCGCGGCGATCGCCGGCGGCGCCGAGCATGTGGTCAACCTGGACATGGCCAGCGCGGCGCTGACCCGGGGGCGCGAGAACCACCGCCTGAACGGCCATGAGATCAGTCGGGTCAGCTTTCTCGGCCACGAGCTGTTCAAGTCCTGGGGCAAGGTCCGCAAGCTCGGACCCTACGACCTGATCATCATCGACCCGCCGTCCTTCCAGAAGGGCAGCTTCGCGCTGACCCGCGACTACCAGAAGATCCTGCGCCGCCTGCCTGAGCTGCTGAACCCAGGCGGCCAGGTGCTGGCCTGCGTCAACGACCCGGATACCGGCACCGACTTCCTGATCCAGGGCATGGCCGCCGAAGCGCCGCAGCTGCGTTTTTCCGAACGCCTGGAAAACCCGCCGGAGTTTCCGGACATCAGTCCTGAGAGCGGGCTCAAGGCGTTGTTGTTCACAGCTGCGGACTAAACGTTACTGGAGGGCCTGGAGCTCATCGATCAGCGCTTTCATTTCGGCGATCTCGCGGCGTTGTGCCTCGATGATGCTGTCGGCCAGCTGGCGCACCTGTGGGTCGCGGATGTCGGCGCGTTCGCTGGTGAGGATGGCGATGGAGTGGTGCGGGATCATCGCCTTCATCCACGACACCTGGTCCACCGTTGCCTGGCTACGGACCAGCCATAGCGACACGGCGAACACCAATGCGCTGCCGGCGAAGATGGCGATGTTCACTCCGCGATGCGGGTACATCTTCAGCATGAAGGCCAGCATGATAATCGCCATGCTCGCGCCCATGACCAGCGCCATGTAGGCGCGCGTTTCGCTGAAGAAGATGTGATCGGCCTGAAACACGTTCAGGTACATCAGGCCGAACATGACCAGGGTCGAGGTGGCGATCATGGCGCCGAACTTGGCGTAGGGCTGCATGGGCGTGCGCTCCTGTGGCGATGGGATGGCGCGGCGGTGTCCGCTTGCTCATCTGGACCCGCTCGCGCCAAGGTCGTTTCGCGCGGACACGTCATGCAGCAGCGCAGAGGGTTCTCAGCGCTCGGCAACTTCCGCACAGCTGGGCTCGATGGTGAAGGTGCGTGCCGAGTCCACCGGCCCGAGCTTTTCCAGGGTGCGCCGGCCCAGCAGCACCGGGTAGTTCATCTCGTCGCGGTCTCTCAGAGAGAACTCCTCTTCGAGCAGACGATCGCCGACGCAGACCTTCATCAGCACCACCGGCCGATCTTCCTTGCCGCCGGCGCCGCGCACGGTCAGCTCGCGCTGCAGCTTGCGCTCGATGCGCGACTTGACCAGCTTGTCTTGCTCCACGTCCTTGAGGTCCAGATCGAAGCGGACCCACTTGTCGCCGTCCTTTTCGAAGTAGTCGAGGTCTTCGGCATGCATGGACGAGGTCAGGGCACCGGTGTCCAGCTTGAATTTAACCGTGACGTGCTCGGGCAGTATCTGGCCGCGCTCCACCCAGCCCAGCGGGGTGCCGTCGGCGGCAAGACAGGAGTAGGACGCGAGCGAGAAAAGCAGGGCAGCCGGTACGGCGAGCAGACGGGAAGCCATCAAGAACGCTCCTGAGCAGTGGGTTCGCTCAATAGAGCGGCATCCAGGGCGGAACGTTCAGCGCTGCTGCGGCGCTGTGCGGGACGAGGAGGTCGCCTGCGCCGCTTCGCGGATGGCGATTTCCTCGCTCAGGGCACGGACAAAGGCGTCCACCGCGACCGGCAGGTAACGCGAACTGCGCACGTACACGCCGAGGTCGCTGAACACCGAGCCGCCGTCGTTCAGCGGAACGTGCACCAGGGTGCCGTTGGCCAGCTCGGCCTCGATGCCGATGCGTGTCTGGAAGGCGACGCCTGCGCCGCGCTTGGCCATCTGCAGGGCCAGCTCCACCGAACTGGTTTCCAGCGGCGCCTTGTGCCGCGGGCGAGTGCGTGCGAGCAGCGGCGCCAGCAGGTGATGGATGGAAAGGTCGCTCTTGGCCAGGATCAGCGGGTACTCGGCGCAGGTGGCGAAGCTGACGTCCCGGCGTTCGGCCAGTGGATGCCCCGGCGCGACGATGGCGCCCAGACGGAAATGACCGACGCCCAGCTGCTGCAGGTCGGCGGTACGCGGCAGGGCGAAGGCCAGACCGATATCCGCCTGGCCGCTGGTCACCGCGTCGGGAATGGCCTGCGAGCCGAGGCTGGTTACGCCGACCGTGACGCGCGGATAGCGTTCACGCAGCTGTTCCAGCACGCCGGGCAGCAGATCGGTGGTGACGCCGGATACCGTGGCGATTTCCACGTGGCCGGTGCGCAGGCCCTGTAGCGCGTCCAGTTCGGAGCGCACACGCTCGGTGTCCTGCAGTACGACGATGACGTGGCGGGCGAAGATCTCGCCAGCGGCCGTCAGGCGCAGGCCGCCGGGCAGTCGCTCGAACAGCGGCGTGCCGACCTCGTCTTCGAGCTTGAGAATCTGCCGATTGACCGCCGAGGAGGCAACGTTGAGCCGGCGCGAGGCTTCGCGGATCGACTGGCAGCGGCGCACCATGTCGAAATAATGGATGGCCGGCGAGTGGATGCGCAGCTTGCGGGCCAAGCCTTCAGCGCTCCGCTGCCGGTGGCTTGAGCCCGCAGCCCTTGAGGATGATGGCGATCAGGTTGTCGCTGGCAAGGGTGAAGTCCGCGCGGGTCATCCGCTTGCTGTTGATGCGGCGGATCTGGTCGGAGAAGTCGGCGTAGTGCTGCGTTCCGGCCCAGATCAGGAAGATCAGGTGCATGGGGTCGACCGGGTCCATCTTGCCGGCGGCGATCCAGGCGTCGAATACCGCGGCGCGGCCGCGGAACCAGTTGCGATAGTCCTGGTTGAAGTGCTCGGACAGGCATTCGCAGCCGCTGATGACTTCCATGGCGAAGATCTTCGAGGCTTGCGGATGGCGCCGCGAGAATTCCATCTTGATGCGGATGTACTCGGCCAGGGCGGTGGCCGGGTCGTCGTCCACGGTGAGGTCGTCGAAGGCGGTATCCCAGAGTTCGAGGATGTGCCGCATGACCTCCACGTACAGCCCCAGCTTGCTGTTGAAGTAATAGTGCACGTTGGCCTTGGGCAGCCCGGCGCGGCTGGCGATGGCGTTCATGCTGGTGCCCTTGAAACCGTAGCGGGCGAACTCCTCGGCGGCCGCGGCGAGAATGGTTTCCTCATTCTTCTGGCGAATGCGGCCGGCAGGCTTGCCTTGGGCGGTGTAGAGCGGCGGCGGTGCGTTGTTCTTGTCCATGTTCCCTATCCGTGAGCGCGCGGGCAGTCGGCCTTCGGTGTGAGCGTTAGCCCGGCAGGCGGCTGTTACCGGTTCGGTGGGCTGAAGCCCACCCTGCGGTTCAGGCCCACCGAAGCAGGGCGGTGGTTAGCTGACTGGGCTGATTCTGCACGAGTTTCGTTGCGCGAGCAGCCGTTGCGCTTGTTGAAGCGAACGCGACTGACACGGCAAGGTGCCGCCCGTGTCCGGGCGGCGGGCGCATCAGAAATGCGCCTTGACGATGAAGTTGGTGACGTTGTTGTCGGTGTTGAAGGCGTCGGTGTCCTCGATGCCGTACTTGTTCGACCAGTAGTCGTATTCGATACCGACGTAGAGCTTGCCGGGCGTGTAGTCCAGCGCCTTGCCGAGGTCGTACTTGACCTGCGGGTTGAAGTGGAAGTTCTTCTTCAGCTCGGTGTTGCCGTTCTTCTTGTCGTTGACGACCCAGTCGATGTAGCCATCGAAGAGGATGTCCGACTTGCCGACCGGGAAGGTCATGGCCCAGGTCGGGGTGATCTGCCACTGGCCGCTCGGCTTGCCGGTGATGCCGTCGGGCTTGCGGTAGTAGGTGTTCAGGGCGAAGCGATCGAAGCCGGGGATCGCCAGATCCACCGCCGGGCCGAGCAGATAGTTGCGGTTGCGGCCTTCGCCGCGCTCGTAGGTCGCCGAGATCAGCACGTCCTTGACCGGGCCGAAGGACAGGTCGGCGCCGCTGATCTTGCCCAGCGAGAGGCGTGGGCTGAACTCGCCGTAGTAGGTATGGCCGTCGCTGCCGGAGATGCCGTTGTACCACTTGTTGTCGACGAACAGGAACATGTCCCCCCAGGTCCAGCCGCTGGCATGTTCGAAGGTGATGGTCTGCTGGATATCGCCTTCCTTGCCTCCGGCGGAGTCCACGGCGAAGTTCTTGCCGTAGAGGTAGGTAAGGCTGTTGTTCTGCCAGAGCATGGGGCTGGCCATGGCTTGGCTACTGAGGATGAACCCGGCCGCGAGGGCTGCGGTGGTCAGGCTGCGCTTCATTGAGTGTGTCTCCGTATTGGCATTTGAGTGAGCTTGTAAGTTGTCCAAGCGGTCAGGCTTTGGTCCCATAGCAAGCGCCGCGCCAATCACGGATTGCGGTTGTAGCGTAAGGTTAACTAGATGATTTGAAAGGCTATTTTGTGGCGATTGAAATCCAGGAAGCGCGCGGCCAGGCTTCCGCGCAGCTGATTGTCGGGCAGGGATGACCTGACCGATGCGTCAGCTTGCTTCAGTTTGGGGCGAGGGCGATGGCGGATCGCCAGGCTTTCGACCGAAACGGTGCAGCCGCACGGCGGTCGGGTGGTGAGAAAGGTGGGATGCAGGCGTGCGACTGCCGGCGCGAGGCCGGCAGTCGGTGAGCGCCAACTCAGTGCTGGGTGACCAGCGCGCTGTTGTTGGTGCCGTTCTGGTTGATGTAGGCAGCGTTGCCGTAGCCGGCCTGGCTGACCAGGGCGTCGTTGGCGAAGCCGTGCTGAGTGACCTTGGCCAGATGGTCGTAGCCACTCTGGGTCAGCATCAGCTCGTTCAGGGTGCCTTCCTGACGCACGGTGGCCAGGTTGTCGCCGCCGGTCTGCTCGATGTCGCTGCTGTTGTGCCAGCCATGGCTGACACCGACGATTTCATTGTCGCTGCCGTTCTGCACCGCGTTCAGCTCGTTGCCGACGCCGTCCTGCTGGAAGTGCAGTTCGTTGCCGCGACCCTGCTGATCCACCGAGGCGACGTTGAGCCCGCCGTGCTGGATGGTCTTGGCGGTCTGATTGCGGCCGTGCTGGTTGATGTCGGCCTCGTTGGCTGTGCCGAACTGCTCGGTGGTCGCAGTGTTGTTGCCGCCGAACGGGCTGTTGCTCTGTGTGATGCGCGAATCGTTGCCGTTGCCGTACTGCAGCGCAAAGGCGTTCTGCGCATTGCCGCTCTGGTCGATGTCCACCCGGTTGTTGTTGCCATCCGACAGCATGTAGGCCTCGTGCTGGTGGCCGGTCTGGGAAACCATGGCGTCGTTGCGCCAGCCGACCTGCTCGACTTCCGCGATGGAGCCGAGGCTGGCGACCTGAGTGACATGCGCATCGTTGTCGGTGCCTCGCTGGTCGACAAGGGCGCGGTCGCCCCAGCTGGCGGTCTGGGTGATGCTGGCATTGTTCAGTTCGCCGTCCTGTACCAGCTTGCCTTGGCTGTTGATCGCGGCGCTCTGGGTGATCAGACCATAGTTGTGCTTGCCGGTCTGCTCGGTGGTGGCGCTGCTGGTCGTGGTGCCGGTCTGGAAGGTTTCGGCAACGTTGTGAATACCGTTCTGGTTCTGCGTGGCGCCGGTCTTGTAGGTACCGGTCTGTTCGACCGTTGCGTCATTGCCCCAGCCGCGCTGGTTCTGCGTAGCGGCGGTCAGCGCGGTGGCGCTCTGCTGGGCATCGGCGACGTTGTAGTTGCCAGCCTGGGACTGCGTTGCGGTCGTCTCCCGCGAGTGGCTCTGCTCGACCGTCGCCTGGTTGCCGAAGCCGCTCTGGCCCTGCTTGGCCAGGTTGCCCGAACCGCCGCTTTGCAGCACTTGCGCGACATTGTTGATGCCCAGCTGGTCCTGCTCGGAGGTGTTGTTGGCCGCGAAAGCCTGGGCAGTGGCGACAGTCAGGACGGCTGCTACAAGAGGTTTGAACTTAAACATTTTTGTCACTCCATGGATGTTTTAAGTACAGCGGTATTTCCCTGGGATTAGCGGTACTGGCGAACCACTACCGTCAGACCGCGGCCGCTCTGGCTGACATTGCTGCTGTGCCCGCTGCCGGTCTGTTCGATGAGGGCGCGATTGCTCGAGCCCTGCTGTGCGATGGCGGCACGGTTGTCCGCGCCGGTCTGTTCGATCTGGGCCTCGTTGCCGAAGCCGTCCTGGCTGATCAGCGCCGCGTTGCCCTGGCCGATCTGTTCGATCGAGGCGCTGTTGGCGTAGCCGTTCTGAAAGATGTAGGCCTCCAGCTCCGCGCCGCTCTGGGCGATGCGTCCGGTCATGCCTTGCCCGGCCTGCTGAACGACCGCGAGCGCACCCTGCGCGCCGCTGGCGGCCTGACCGAAAACGGATGAGTGAATGGCGGAAGGAACGAGTTCATTCGGGGCCAGATCGCCCGGAATGGCGACCTCGGCATGGCCGTAAGCGGCCAGCAGGAGAATCATGGGCAACAGCAGGTCATGCGCAATCCGTTGCGAGCGTTTCATGGGCGTCCTGTCCTGATCGAGCTCAGATACCGACATGTTTGCCTCGATTCAGTGCAGAAAACATCCATCCAACGATTGAAAGTGTTGTCTGTTGGTGCGCAAGAGGTGTTTACGTGGACGCGAAAAACACCGCGGTAGCAGCGCGCGGTGTCGGTTGCATGATCGGGGCTGTCGTCAGGGCCGCTGGCGACGGAGCACCGGCCGGCGTTGCGCCGGCCGGTGTGTGTCAGTTCAGCTTGCTCAGGTACTTGCTCAGCGCAGGGTGCTCGCTGCCGTTGCCTTCGGCGGTCTGCCAGAGACGGCGTTCGACGCCCTGAGCGATCAGGTGGGCGACGGCAGCCTCGATGGCGGAGAGCACGCACAGCTGCGCGGGCTCGTTGGTGGTGTAGCCTGCCTCGGCTTCCAGCAGTTCCTTGAACTCGATGAACTTGTAGACGTTGGCGCTGCGGCCGATGGAGAAGATCGTCTTGGTGGTCATCACGTTGGACAGCACTCGACCGCTGCGCACGTCGATGGCCCGCAGGTTCACCGTCACCTGGTCGACGCGATACTCCTGCGAGACGCCGATGCCCAGATAGCGTGCGCCCTGGCCGCCGCTGCGCACGTTGGTTTCGTAGGCGACGATGGCACCTTCCATGATGATGTTCGCTGCCAGCAGCGAGGGCAGTTCGGACTGGATGTTGGGCGCGACATCCGGCTTGGCCTGGGAGGCACGAATGATCTTGCGCTCGGTCAGCACGTTCTGCAGGCCTTCGCGCTCGAGCACCACGAACCAGCCGCTGGCCTGCATGGCATCGACCAGCATGCTGGCCGCGCCCTGGGTCACCGCGGTGGAGAAGGAGCTGGCAGGGGTCGGTTTGTACTGCCCGGTCTGGTCGCGAAAACCGTACACCGCAGCCACCAGCGGGCCTTTCGGGCGCGGCAGCGCCAGCAGATCCTGGTAGGTGGAGGTGCGTGGGGTCAGCGTGGGCGGATGCTGGTCGGCAGGCAGGGGCTCGCGAATGCTGCAGCCCTGAAGTAACGCCATCATCCCTATGGCTACGAATAGGCTTCTCATGGCCTTTGTTTCTCCTTGGGGTCAGTTCTGCCCGACGATGATTTCGGACATTTCTCCGGTGAGGCGGTCGGTGATTTCCACGATGAGCATGCCGGCGTCGCCGTTGTAGACGCGCACGATGAAATCGTCGGTGGTCACGGTGCCGGTCTTGCCGCTGCTCACGCCACTGAGCAGGTCGCCCAGCAGGCGCGACTCCAGCTGGCTGGTGAAGCGATCCAGCGCGGACTGGTTACCGAACAGCGAGGAACGATCCAGCGCATCCGGATCCTTCTTGTTGTTCTGCGCCTGGGCATTGCCCAGTAGCCAGGCACCGTTGAGCGGGCTGCCACCGAAGGATGGATTGACCGGGGTATAGACCAGCTCGGTGGCGCTGGCGCCGGCACTGAGCAGCAGGCCGCCGAGCAGCATGCCGAGGGGCTTGTGGGTGTGCGGTTTCATAATTCGTCCTTGGCCATGTCAATGTTGTCTTCGAACAGCGCTTCGATCTTTCGCCGATTGATTTCCTCAACCACGAAGTCGGCCGCCTCATAGGCCGGCTCCTTCATGTCCGCCACGTTGGGCTGCAGAAAGCGTCGGTACAGCGTCTGGTTCTCGTGCTCGACCCAGACCAGAACGCCCCAGCGCGCCGAGGGCCTCTCCTTGATGGCAAGGTTGAAGTCCAGGCCGCTGATGTCGTTCAGGCGCTCGCAGAAGCGCAGGTAGAACTCGTGACCGGAGCGGGAAATCGTGTTGTTGGTGATGAAACCCTGCAGCTCGGCTTCGTCTGCCTGGGCCGTCAGGCCCACCAGCAGCAGAAGCAGCGCGCCGGTGCGTTTCACGACACCGCCTCGCTGACGTGGGCGAGTACCAGCGAGGCGCCCTGGGCACGGTTGCTCGCGCCCAGTTTGCGCAGAGCGTTGTGCACATGGCTCTTGATGGTATGGATGCTCAGGTGCAGCTTCTCGCCGATCTCCGCATTGGAAAGACCCTGACCGGCGAGGGCGAGAATCTGCTTCTCCCGCAGCGTCAGCTCATCGATCACTTGATTGGCGCTGCTCAGCTGCCGGTAGCGTGACAGCAGTGCCTCCATCAGCTCCCGTGGCAGCCAGTCGCCGCCGGTGAGCAGCGTGCGGATGCCGCGAACGAAGATGGTGCGCGGGGTGGCGCGGTAGAACACGCCACGGATCCATGGGTGGGTTTCGACCAGCCGGCGCGCCTGGTCCGGCTGCGCATTGACCAGCGCGACCGGCGTGTCGCCGATCTGCCTGAGCAGGTGAACGTTGGTGTCGCGGTCGTAGCTCCCCACGTCGAGCAGCACCAGCGCTGCCTCGACCTCGCCGCGCGGTGCCGAGGCGTGGCTGAGCGTCCAGTCGGGGCAATCGTACAGATGCTGCCGCAGGGTGCTGTTGAGCGAGCTGCTGGCCGAAAGCAGCAGTACACGGGGGGAGTTGGGCTGATAGGCCGGCACGACGTCGTCTTTCATTCGCATGTCCTTTGCTGAATGTTGAAGGGGAGTCCTGGACGCGTGGGCTTAAGCATCCACGCGCAACTGAAAGTAGTTCAGCTTTGCGACAAAAAAAAGTCAAAAGTTGAAATTCGTGTCAGCTTTCCGACGAAGAGGGGCGGGTGATTTTCTACTGGCGCGGCTGCAGTGAAGTTCCTACGCTGATGCGGTTGGCAGATGGAGACCTGCGATGAGCGATCCCTTTTTCTGGATGGTGTTCTTTTCGGCTGCGCTGGCGCTCAACCTGTCGCCCGGCCCGGATCTGCTCTACGTGTTTTCCCGAACGCTCAGCGGCGGCCGGCGCATCGGCATCATTTCCGCGTGCGGCGTTTGCAGCGGGGCGCTGGTGCACGTGGTGTTCGCCGCGCTGGGTATTTCGGCGATCCTGGCAACGTCGGCGCTGGCGTTCACTGTGGTCAAGTACGTCGGTGCGGCCTATCTGCTCTACCTGGGCTTCCAGGCGCTGCGCTCGGCCGGTGCCGGCGGAACGCTGATGCCCAAGGCAGTGCCGCAGGCGTCGGCTTGGAAGGCCTATCGACAGGGCGTTCTGGTCGACCTGCTGAACCCCAAGGCGGCGATCTTCTTCATGGCCTTCCTGCCGCAGTTCGTGCGCCCCGAGCACGGCGCCGTACCGCTGCAGCTGCTGGTGCTGGGCGTGCTGGTCGTGGTGGTGGCGATCGTCGTCGAATGTGCGCTGGTGCTGCTGGCCGCGCGGGCGACCACGGCGCTGCGCAGCAATCCCGCAGTGAGCCAATGGCTCGACCGCGCGCTGGGCTCGATCCTTATCGGCCTGGGGATACGTCTGGGCCTGAGCGAGCGCATCTGAGGGAATTGCACGGCCCGGTACGGTTCTCAACTGAGGAAGGTTGCCGATCGGCAATCCACGACGGGAGCTGCGTATGTCAAATCAGAGCAAGCACACCTGCGCGACGCTGATCCCCTGCCTGCGCTACCGCGATGTCGCCGCCGCCATCGATTGGCTGGGCCAGGCCTTCGGCTTCGAATGCCAACGCCAGTATCGCGATGAGCAGGTGGGCATCACCCACGCGCAGCTGGCCTTCGGCAACGGCATGGTGATGGTGGCACCGGTGATCGATTCCGAATATGGACGGCTGCTGCGGCAACCGGACGAGATCGGCGGTGCTGCTACCCAGGGCCTCTATGTGATCGTCAACAGCGCCGATGCGCTTTATGCCCAGGCCAAGGCCGCTGGCGCGGAAATCGTCATCGAGCTCAAGGACGAGGATTACGGCGGTCGCGGTTTCAGCTGCCGCGACCCGGAAGGGCATCTGTGGAGCTTCGGTACCTACGACCCCTGGGCGGACGAGGCGGCCGGCACCGTGGCGCAGGCCTGAAGCCGAACGGCCGCTGCGCCGACCATCGGCGGGAATGATCGTCCCGCCGCGGTTGTCAGCTTAGCTACAGACGACTGCGGAGGGAGGAACGACGATGGCCCATGCAAATCTCCACGGCGCCCTGGTGGTGCTGACCGGCGCCTCCAGTGGCATCGGTCGCGCCGCGGCCCAGGCGTTCGCACGGCAGGGCGCGCGCCTGGTGCTGGCGGCGCGTGATGCCGAAGCTCTGGCGGAAACCGCCGACGAGTGCCGCGCGCTCGGTGGCGAAGTGCTGGTGGTGCCCACCGACGTCACCCATAGCGATGAAGTGGAAGCCCTGGCCAGCGCGGCGGCGGAGTTCGGACAAGGGCGCATCGACGTCTGGATCAACAACGCCGGCATCGGTGCGGTCGGTGCCTTCGATGAGACGCCGCTCGATGCCCACGAGCAGGTGGTGCAGACCGATCTGCTCGGCTACCTGCGCGGTGCCCATGCGGTTCTGCCGTATTTCAAACAGCAGCAGCGCGGCGTGCTGATCAACACGCTGTCGGTGGGCAGCTGGGTCGCGCAGCCGTTCGCGGCGGCCTATTCGGCGAGCAAGTTCGGCCTGCGCGGGCTGTCCCAGGCGCTGCGCGGCGAGCTGGGGCCTTGGCCGGGCGTGCACATCTGCGATGTCTATCCTGGCATCGTCGACACGCCCGGTTTCCGCGACGGCGGTAACTATGCCGGACGCTCGTTGCAGCCACCGCCACCCCTGATCGATCCGCGTCAGGTGGCCAACGCCATGGTCAGCCTGGCATTGCATCCGCGGCACACCACCTCGGTCGGCGCCACCGCGACCCTACTGCGTCTGGCGAACTTCCTTACACCGGGCTTTGATCGGCTCAACGGCCTGATCACCGGCTTCGCCCTGGGCCGGGCACAGCGTGTGCCGACGTCGTCGGGCAATCTGTTCCACCCGCCGCTGGGGCAGCGGCGCATCGACGGTGGCTGGCGTTCGGCGGTCGATGGCGATAAGCACTGGCTACTGATCGGCGGTATCGCGGCGGCGGCCGTGGGTGTCTGCCTGTGCCTGACGCGGCGGCGCTGAACGCCCGGGTCAGCGACCCTTGGGCGCGGCGCTGACACCTTCAAGGGTGGCAAAGGAGGTGTCTTTGGCCGTCAGCAGGAAGTCGCGCATGAACGGCGAATCGAGCATGTCTGCGCGAATGCCGGCATAAAGCGTGGCGAACAGGCCCTTGTCGCCGAGACGCTTGGCGGTGACGTAGCCGCGCGAGCTGTACTCATGCAGGGCCCAGTTGGGCAGACAGCAGACCCCGCGCCCCGATGCGACCAGCTGCATCATCATCACGGTGAGCTCCGAGGTGCGCACCTGCGCGGGTTCGATATCGGCCGGTTCTAGGAAGCGGGTGAAGATGTCCAGGCGATCCCGCTCGACCGGATAGGTGATCAGCGTCTCGCTGGCCAGATCCTCTGGCCGTACGTACGGCCGCGCGGCCAGCGGGTGCTGGTTAGCCACCGCGAGCAACGCCTCGTAGGTGAACAATGGCACATAGGTGATGCCCGGCAGCTCCAGCGGGTCGGAGGTCACCACCAGGTCGAGATCGCCGCGGGCCAGGGCTGGCAGCGGCGCGAAGGAAAATCCGGACGCCAGGTCCAGCTCCACTTCGGGCCAGGCGTCGCGGAACTGGTCGATGGTCGGCATCAGCCACTGGAAACAGCTGTGACATTCGATAGCCATGTGCAGGCGGCCGGCCGTGCCACCGGCGAGGCGGGCGAGGTCGCGTTCGGCACTGCGCAGTTGCGGCAGCATCAGGTCGGCCAGTTGCAGCAAGCGCAACCCGGCGCTGGTGAAGCGCACCGGGCGGGTCTTGCGCACGAACAATTGAAGGCCGAGGCGCTCCTCCAGCTCCTTGAACTGATGGGAGAGCGCCGACTGGGTCAGGTGCAGGCGCTCAGCGGCTTCGACGAGACTGTCGGTTTCCCGCAGTGCATGAAGCGTCTTCAGGTGGCGAATTTCCAGCATGCCGAACTACCTTGCGAAGCGGGATCGCACCGCGCTGAGCGACAGGCGAGCGAATCCCAGAAAGAGGGTGAAGATGAGCGAGGCTCATCCTTCGCAAGTGTGTCGCAGCGCCCCCATGCTGTCGAGAGGCCGCTATCGGGCGTCACGACCGGCTCACAGCCAGAGTCGGGACACCATGAAGGCCAGACCGAAGAAGAACAGCAGGGCGGCGATGACCATGGCGCCGTCGCGCGCCATCATGCCCAGGCCCAGCACGCTGAGCCCGGCGCCGGCGATGGAGTTGCCGAACGGGATCAGCTCCAGCGGCGGCATGGTGGCGGCGATCGCCAGGCAGAGCACGGCGTTCAGCCGCGTCGCGATGCCGCTTGTGAGGAAGGTCAGCCGGCGCCGCAGCAGGCGGTCGATGTATCCCGAGATGTGTTGGAGAAAGCCGATGGCCTTGTCGTACTTGCTGCGCGAGGCGCTGCGCTTGAGCAGCCACCTGGGAAGCCAGAAGCGCTCGCGGCCGAACAGCAGTTGCACGGCGATCAGCGACACCATTACAGCAAAAACGCTGGGCAGCCCCGGAATGCCCGATAGCGGCGACAGCACCAGCAGACCCGGCACCAGCAACAGCGCACCGAAGCTGCGCTCGTCGGTCGCCTGCAGCATGCACTCGATGCTTACCGGCTCACCCGGCTCCCCGGCCTGCTCGAGGCGCTCCAGCAAGCGTTCGAGGTTCTGCGGTGGTGTTTCGGAATTCATGAGGGCGCCTTCAGGTTGGGTTCTGGTTTAGAGCCCTGGGTGCGCCAAATGCTCCAACATGAATATTTCTTACTTTGAAATGTAATTACGTGAGTTTGTTTCATTGGATTGGCCCGCGGACAATCCTCGCATTCATGCAGAACGACATTTCGGAGTGAGTAATGGCTGTAGCGCATAACCTTGGCTTTCCACGCATCGGTGCGGATCGCGAACTGAAAAAGGCCCTCGAGGCGTACTGGAAAGGCGAACTGGACGAGCAGGGCCTGCGTCAGGTCGGTCGCCAACTGCGGGCGCGCCATTGGCAGGCCCAGCTCGACGCCGGCATCGAGTTGCTGCCGGTGGGCGACTTCGCCTGGTACGACCAGGTGCTGAGTCATTCCTTGATGTTCGGCGTCATCCCGCAGCGATTCCGTCCGGCCGAAGGCCAGGCGACGCTGGACACCTTGTTCGCCATGGCGCGCGGCGTGGCCAGGAGTTGCTGCGGTGGTGCCCAGGCTCAGGAAATGACCAAGTGGTTCGATACCAACTACCACTATCTGGTCCCGGAGTTCAGCGTCGACCAGCAGTTCCAGCTGTCCTGGACGCAGCTTTTCGAAGAGGTCGAAGAGGCCAAGGCGCTGGGGCATACCATCAAGCCAGTGCTGATCGGCCCGCTGAGCTATCTCTGGCTCGGCAAGCTCAAGGGCGAGGCGGATCAGACCCAGACCTTCGACAAGCTGGAGTTGCTGGACAGGCTGCTGCCGGTTTACGGCGAGGTGCTGGACCGGCTGGCGGCGCAGGGAGTCGAGTGGGTACAGATCGACGAGCCGATTCTGGCGCTGGACCTGCCGCAGGACTGGAAGAATGCGTTCGAGCGCGCCTACAACCTGTTGCAGCGGGCGCCGCTGAAGAAGCTGGTCGCCACCTACTTCGGCGGCTTGGAAGACAATCTCGGTCTGGCTGCAACCCTGCCGGTGGACGGCCTGCACATCGACCTGGTGCGCGCCCCGGAGCAGTATCCGGTGATTCTTGATCGCCTGCCGGCCTACAAGGTGCTGTCGCTCGGGCTGGTCAACGGGCGCAACGTCTGGCGCTGTGATCTGGACAAGGCGCTCGAAGTGGCACGGCATGCGGCTGAACGCCTGGGCGAGCGCCTGTGGCTGGCGCCGTCCTGTTCGTTGCTGCACAGCCCCGTCGACCTCGAGCGCGAGGACAGGCTGGACGAGGAAGTGAAGAGCTGGCTCGCCTTTGCGGTGCAGAAGTGCTCGGAAGTCGCCACGCTCGCCCGGGCCATCGACGATCCGCAGGACGCCGAGGTGCAGGCTGCGCTCGCCCGCAGCCGCGCAGTCCAGGCGGCCCGCGCGCAGTCGCCGCGCATCCACAAGCCGGCGGTACAGGCACGCCTGGCCGCCATCGAGGCCAAGGACAGTCGGCGCACGTCGGTGTTCGCCACGCGCATCGAGCTGCAGCGCGCGCGGCTGCAGCTGCCGGCATTCCCTACCACGACTATCGGTTCGTTCCCGCAGACGCCGGCGATCCGCCTGGCGCGGCAGGCTTACAAGCAGGGCAGGTTGTCGCTCGGTGACTACACCGAGGCGATGCAGGCCGAAATCCGCCATGCGGTGGCGGTGCAGGAGCAGATCGGCCTGGATGTGCTGGTGCATGGCGAGGCGGAGCGCAACGACATGGTGGAGTACTTCGCCGAACAGCTCGAAGGCTACGTCTTTACCCGCTTTGGCTGGGTGCAGAGCTACGGCTCTCGCTGCGTCAAACCGGCGATCATCTATGGCGATCTGAGCCGTCCGCGACCGATGACCGTGGACTGGATCCGGTATGCCCAGCAGCAGACGGACAGGATCATGAAAGGCATGCTCACCGGTCCGGTGACCATGCTGATGTGGTCGTTCGCCCGCGAGGACGTGCCGCGCGAGGTGCAGGCGCGACAGTTGGCGCTGGCCATTCGCGACGAGGTCTGCGATCTGGAGGCTGCCGGCATCCGCATCATCCAGATCGATGAGGCGGCGTTCCGCGAAGGCCTGCCGCTGCGCCGGGAGCAGTGGCGGCACTACCTGGACTGGGCGGTGGAGGCGTTCCGCCTGTGCGCCAGCGGGGTGCGCGACGAGACGCAGATCCACACGCATATGTGCTACAGCGAATTCAACGACGTGATCGAGTCCATCGCGGCGATGGATGCCGACGTCATCACCATCGAGACCTCGCGTTCGCAGATGGAGCTGCTCGAAGCGTTCCGTGCCTTCGACTATCCGAATGACATCGGCCCGGGCGTCTACGACATCCACTCGCCGCGCGTGCCGGATACCGCCGAGATGGTGCAGCTCCTGGAGAAGGCCGCCGAGTGCATTCCGGCCGAACGACTCTGGGTGAACCCGGACTGCGGGCTGAAGACCCGTGGCTGGCCTGAGACCGAGGCGGCGCTGGTGAACATGGTGGCAGCTGCCCGGCAGCTGCGCGCGGCGCGAAGCGCCAAGGTCGCCTGAGCGATGGCGCTGTCCGGGGCTCGTGTCAGCCCTGGGCGGCGTGCTCGAAGGTGGTCAGGCGTTCGGCGGTCCGGCTGTCCATGTACTGCTGCAGACGTGCCGTTTCGGCGGCTTGCAGGAACAGCCCGAGCTTGGTTCGGCGCCAGAGAATGTCGTCAACCGTAAGTGCCCATTCCTCGACGATCAGGTAATCCACCTCGCGGGCATACAGCCCGGCGCCGAAGCATTCGCCGAGATCCTGAATGCGCTCGGTGCCCTTTAGCAGCAGCCAGCTGCGCGTGCCGTAAGTGTTCGTCCAGCGGCGGGCGACCGGGCCGGGGAGCCATGGGTAGCTGGCGCAGAGGGCATGGGCCAGAGTGGATGGATCATCGAAGTGTTCGCCGCCGGGCAGCGTCGCTCCGCGGGTCCAGGCGCCTTTCATTTCCGGAAACAGCGGTGCCAGCTGGGCCAGGGCTGCTTCGGCGAGCTTGCGGTAGGTGGTGAGCTTGCCGCCGAACACCGAGAGCAGGGGCGCATCGCTGCCGCCGTTGTTCAGTGTCAGGGTGTAGTCGCGGGTGATGGCCGATGGTTGGTCTGACTCGTCATCGCACAGCGGGCGGACGCCGGAGTAGCTGTGGCGGATGTCTTCACGGGCCAGCTGGTGTGTGAAGTGCGCATTGACGATGTCCAGCAGGTAATCGATCTCGCCGTCGGCGATCTGCACCCGGGTCGGGTCACCGTGATACTCCTGATCGGTGGTGCCGATCAGGCTGAACTGCCCGAGATAGGGAATGACGAAGACGATGCGCCGATCCTCGTTTTGCAGGATATAGGCATGGTCCCCATCGTAGAGCTTCGGCACCACGATATGGCTGCCCTGAATCAGGCGCATGCCGTGCGGGGAGCGTTGGCGAAGCTGTTCATCGAAGAAGGACGCCACCCAGGGGCCGGTGGCGTTCACCAGGGCGCGCGCCCGGATGGAAAAGCGGCTGCCGTCGTCGCGTTCCAGGTGCAGGTGCCACAGCCCCTTGCTGCTGCGCGCGCTGACGCAACGGGTGCGGGTGTGGATATGCGCGCCCTGCTCACGGGCAGCCATGGCGTTCAGCACCACCAGGCGGGCATCGTCGACCCAGCAGTCGGCGTATTCGAAGCCGTGGCTGATCTCGTGCTTCAGTGGGCTGTCGGCGCCGAAGCGCACGCTATGCGAAGCGCCTAGCTTCTCGCGCTTGCCGAGGTGGTCGTAGAGGAACAGGCCGGTGCGGATCATCCAGGACGGGCGCAGGTGCGGTCGGTAGGGCAGCACGAAACGCAGTGGCCGAATGATGTGTGGCGCCTTGGCCAGCAGTACCTCGCGCTCGGCCAGTGCCTCGCGCACCAGACGCAGTTCGTAATGCTCGAGGTAGCGCAACCCGCCATGTATCAGCTTGCTGCTGGCCGACGACGTGTGCTCGGCCAGGTCGCCCTGCTCGCAGAGGAAGACTGTCAGGCCACGACCTGCGGCGTCTGCCGCAATTCCCGCGCCGTTGATGCCGCCGCCCACAACGGCCAGGTCGTAGACTTCCGCGAGCGGTGCAAGAAGAGGATGATTCATGGGCGCTTGTGACTACCGAACGTTGATCCGTTACGTTACCGCCATTCATCAATCATTAGCACTACAAAGCCATGACACCCGCCATCGACCTGTTGAAAAAAGCCCGCGCCGAGCATCGTGTGCACAGTTACGAGCACGACCCGAAGTCCGCTTCCTATGGTCTGGAGGCCGCCGAGAAACTGGGACTCGAGCCCGCGCAGGTGTTCAAGACGCTGCTCGCCTGCACCGAGAAGAACGAGCTGCTGGTGGCCGTGGTGCCGGTGGCCGGCACGCTGGATCTGAAGGCACTGGCCCAGGCTGCGGGGGCGAAGAAGGTGGAAATGGCCGACCCCATGGCCGCGCAGCGGGCCACCGGCTATCTGGTGGGCGGCATCAGCCCGCTGGGGCAGAAGAAGCGCCTGCGCACCTTTATCGACAGCTCCGCACAGGCGCAGCCGAGCATCTACGTAAGCGCCGGCCGGCGCGGGCTGGAAGTGGAGCTGGCACCGGCAGTGCTGGCCGAGCACACGAGCGCAGCGTTCGCCCCCATCGGCCGCGGCTGACGGCGCATCAGGCTTGAGCGGCGGCGATGCGCTGCAGCAGCGCCACTGCCTCGCTCGCACCCATCATGCGCGCCGCCGCCAGAGGCGTGGTGCCTCCGGCATCGGTCGCATGCGGGTCGGCGCCCTGCGCCACCAGCCACTCGACGATCGCGGTGTGATTGAACATGGCGGCCATCATCAGTGCGGTCTTGCCGTCTGCGCAGGGGCTTTCGACATCGGTGCCTCGCTCGACGAGCAGCCTGACCATCGGCAGGTCACCCTTGAACGCGGCGCCCGCCAGCGGCGTATGGCCGCGGCGGTTAGCCAGTTGCGCATCGGCGCCGTGGTCGAGCAGTACGCTGGTGGCGGCGAGGCGGCCATGGTAGCTGGCCAGCATCAGCAGGCTGTCGCCGGCATGATTGCGCAGGTCCGCCGGCATGCCCTGGCTGAGCAGGTGACCGAGCCTGACGCTGTCACCGATGCGTGCGGCATGAAACACATGCTCGGCGAACGCCAGCGTGGCGTCATCCAGTTCTGCGGGTCTTGTTTGCGCTTGCATCGCATTCCTCCAGGCAAGATCGGCGGGCGCCGTGTTGGCAGCCATTGTCTGCACGCCGTCCAGGGCGCTCCAGGCAAGCCTTTCTATGCCTCGGATAGAGACGCTTGATACCGCCGCCCCGTAGGCCGCGGCAGTTGCGCTCTGGGCGGACGCAGGAAGGCGACCTGTGGCAGTATCGACGCCTTATCACCTGGCCATCAGAACGATGAAACCCGAAGACCTCGAACGCCTGGTCACTCAGACGATGCCCTATGGCAAGTACAAGGGGCGCCTGATTGCGGATCTGCCCGGCCACTACCTCGGCTGGTTTGCCCGTGTCGGCTTTCCGCCAGGCAGCCTCGGCCAGCTGCTGGCGCTGATGCACGAGATCGACCACAACGGCCTGTCCGCGCTGCTGGAACCGTTGCGCCGCGGCAGGACGCAGCGGCGTTAGCCTCGCCTTCGGGCCGGATTACTGTTCGGTCTCGGCACGCAGGGCTTCCAGCGCGGGCGCGGCATAGATGCCGACGTCCACAGCCAGCTCCAGCAGCCTTGGCACATCGCAGGTGTAGACCAGTACCGCCTGCAGCTCATCGTCCAGCGGCTCACTGAAATCCACCAGCACGTAACCGCCTTTCTCGGGATAGAGGCTGCTCAACTGCACCTGGATGCGGTTCAGCGCGGTCAGCGGCTCGGTCTTGGCGAGCTGCTTGGGCTTCAGCACGAAGCTGACGCTCTCGCCGAAAGACGCGACGATCTGGCTGAACAGATCCTGGTAGTCATCTGCCTGGAACAGCACCGTGTCCGGCAGGCTGCCCACCACTACCCATTCGCCCAGCGGAATGGGGAAGCTGTCGTCATAGTTGATGTCCGGATTGGCCTCCAGAAAGGCCTTCGGATCGGCATAGGCCTGGGCGGCTTCATCCGCGATCCGAGCGATTTCTTCATCGGTCATGCAACCGGAGCTGATGAGCGTAAGCAGCTCGGCGAGTTGATCTTTCATGGCTGATCCTGAGGTGGGGGCGGGCAAGGATAGCCAACCTCGTCGCCTTGTGCGCGACCAGCGTGATACTCCCAGAGGCCGCTTCGTCAGCTATATGCAAACGAGTTCTAAGCTTATTCTGTTTCTAGAGGTCAGCCCGGCCGCTGTGATAGCGTTTTCATGCGACAAGCTGCCGCATACCGCCAACAGAACAGAGCGTCGCGCGACGACGCCGGGTAGCGGACAGCATAACCACAACAGCTGATGAGGCGCTTTTCATGAACTCCACTCACTGGCCCCTGGCCGGCGTGGCTGCGTTGTTGCTGACGATGCAGGCACAGGCCGCCGACGGGCAGACGATCTATGCACAAGGGGGTGCCAACCCAGCCGCCATGGCCTGCGCGACCTGCCATGGCGCCGATGCGATGGGAATGGCAGCGGCGGGCTTTCCGAGACTTGCCGGAATCGCTGCGGGCTACAGCCGCAAGCAGCTCGAAGACTTTCGTTCCGGTGCGCGCAGCAACCCGATCATGCAGCCGATAGCCGCTGCGCTGACGGATGAGGAGATGAATGCCGTCGCAGCGACCCTGGAGGCCATGCCGGCTCCGACCTTCGCTGCCACCAGCCGAGCAGAGAAGGCCGAAGGCGTCGGCGCACGCCTGGCGCTGCGCGGCGCCTGGGAGCGCAACATTCCCGAATGCGTGGCCTGCCATGGCCCCGGTGGCATGGGGGTCGGCGCGAGCTTCCCGCCACTGGCGGGACAGTCGGCCCAGTATCTCGGTGCTCAGCTCAACGCCTGGCGCCAGGGCACGCGCAAGAACGATCCGAATGATCTGATGGGACATATCGCTCGGGCGATGAGCGACGACGAGGTTCAGGCCGTAGCCGGGTATTTCGCCGACCTCGGGCAGAAGGAGACCGGTCAATGAACACGCATCTGCTTCCTACGCTGCTGGCGCTGTTCGTGAGTGGCGCGGTGCTGGCCGCCGAGATCAAGATGGACGATCAGTCCCAGCTGACTCAGAATGCGACCAAGGGTGCCGGTGAGCGCTACTTCCAGCCGCCCCAGGAAAAGGACCTGCCGAGCAACGCCTATGGCGAACTGGTTCAGCAGGGGCGAGCCATCTTTGTCGACACGCAGAAGCATGCGGCCGAGTACGTCGGCAACGGCATGAACTGCACCAACTGCCATCTGGATCAGGGCCGCAAGGCCAACTCCGCGCCGCTGTGGGGTGCCTATCCGATGTATCCGGCCTATCGGAAGAAGAACGACAAGGTCAACAGCTATGCCGAGCGGGTGCAGGGCTGCTTCCAGTTCAGCATGAACGGCACGCCGCCAGCGGCGGACAGCCACGTCATCAATGCACTGACGGCCTACTCCTACTGGTTGTCCACCGGCGCTCCTACAGGTCAGGAACTGCCGGGGCGGGCGTATCCGGAAGTCCCGCAGCCGGAAGGGGGTTTCGACATCGCCAAGGGCAAGCGAGTCTATGCCGAGCAGTGCGCGATCTGCCACGGGGACAACGGCCAGGGGCAGAAAGCCGGAGATGGTTATGTGTTTCCACCGCTGTGGGGAGCGGACTCGTTCAACTGGGGCGCCGGCATGCACCGAATCAATACCGCAGCGGCCTTCATCAAGGAGAGCATGCCGCTCGGCAAGGGCGGCACCCTCAGTGATGCCGACGCCTGGCATGTCGCGGCCTACATGAACAGCCATGAGCGCCCGCAGGATCCGCGCCTGATCGAGGGTTCGGTGGAGAAGACGCGGGAGAAGTACCACGCCAACGATGGCATCAACCTCTATGGCCAGCAGGTCGATGGCGTGCTGCTCGGGCAGGGCGTCAAATAGCGCTGCAGGCTACGCTGTGAACAGAAGAGGGCGCCAAGTGGCGCCCTCTTCATATTCAGACCGTGCAGTCACGGGTTTATGCGCCGAATGGCTTAATTACAGCGATTGTAATCTGCGCAATGTTACGGATTCTTTCAGCTTTTCATGCACAATAGCTGCCATTACAGATCACGAGAAAGCGTAGCGAGCGAAGGCCGGACAAGGCGAAACGCGGATGAGACAGCAGCGTTTACCGGTGGTGAACGAGCATTTCTGCCCGCTTTCAACGCAGCCCGACCACAGTGCAGCAGCTTGCCCGAGTCTGGTTAAAGAGGCGCTGGAATGATCGTGGTTGGCCAAGGCTAGCCGCCGTACCGTCCCACCGTCAGTACGATCAAGCCCTATTCGAGAGGAACGACTGTGTACAACGTCGTCATCAGCGGTACCGGCCTTTACACCCCTGCCAGCAGTATCTCCAACGACGAACTGGTGGAGTCCTTCAATACCTACGTGCACCGCTTCAACAGCGAGAATGCCGCGGCCATCGAGGCCGGTGAGGTCCAGCCGCTGGCCGAATCCAGCTCTGCCTTCATCGAGAAGGCCTCCGGCATCAAGAGCCGCTACGTCACCGACAAGGCCGGCATCCTCGACCCCGAGCGCATGGTTCCGCGCATTCCGGAGCGCAGCAATGACGAGTGGTCGATTCTCTGCGAGATGTCGGTCAAGGCAGCGGAAGAAGCGCTGGCCCGCGCCGGCAAGACGGCGGCCGATATCGATGGCGTGATCGTCGCCTGTTCCAACCTGCAGCGCGCCTATCCGGCCATCGCCATCGAGGTGCAGGCCGCACTCGGCATCAAGGGTTTCGGCTTCGACATGAACGTCGCCTGCTCGTCTGCGACCTTCGGTATCCAGAACGCGGTCAACAGCATCAAGCTCGGCCAGGCCCGCGCCATCCTCATGGTCAACCCCGAAATCTGCACCGGGCACATGAACTTCCGCGACCGCGACAGCCACTTCATCTTCGGCGACGCCTGCACCGCGGTCGTCATCGAGCGTGAAGACCTGGCCACCTCCGCGCATCAGTGGGAGGTGCTCAGCACCAAGCTGGTGACCGAATTCTCCAACAACATCCGCAACAACTTCGGCTTCCTCAACCGCACCGCCGAAGAGTACATGAGCAACCCGGACAAGCTGTTCATCCAGGAAGGCCGCAAGGTCTTCAAGGAAGTCTGCCCGATGGTGGCGGAGCTGATCGGCGAGCACCTGAGTGAGAACGGCATTGCGGTGGAGTCGGTCAAGCGCTTCTGGCTGCACCAGGCCAACCTGAACATGAATCACCTCATCGTGCGCAAGCTGCTCGGTCGTGATGCCACCGAGGAAGAAGCGCCGGTGATTCTCGACACCTACGCCAATACCAGTTCGGCCGGCTCGGTGATTGCCTTCCACAAGCATCAGGACGACCTGCCCAGCGGCAGCCTAGGCGTGCTCAGCTCGTTCGGCGCCGGTTACTCGATCGGCAGCGTGATCCTGCGCAAGCGCTGATCGCGGGAGAGGGCCGTTCGTAGGCTGGGCTGTAAGCCAGCTGTGGCGATCAGCCGGTCAGCTCACGCATTCGCTGCAGCACGGCGTTCATGCCGTTGCTGCGCGAGGGCGACAGTTGGCGTGACAGGCCGAGGCTTGTGAACCAGTCGGCCATGTCCACTCGGGTCAGTTCATCCGCATCCAGCCCATTGACCCGCGCCAGCAGTACCGCCAGCAGGCCGCGAATGAGCCGGGCGTCGCTGGCGGCGCGGAAATGCCAGCGGCCATCCTGGCATTGGCCTATCAGCCAGACGTGACTCTCGCAGCCGGCGACGCGGTTGGTCTCGCTGCGTTCGCCATCGTTCACCGGCTCCAGCCGTTCTCCCCACTGCATCAGCAGGCGTGCGCGCTGCTCCCAGCCAGGCGCCTGGGCGAAGGCCGCCAAGGCCTCGCGGGCGGCGTCGGGCAGTTCACTCATCGCAGCAGCTCCAGGGCCTGGTCCAGCGCATCGAAGAAGCGCTGCAGATCGTTGTGGTCGTTGTACAGGCCGAGCGAGACGCGCGTGGCGCCATCCAGGCCGAGATGCTTCATGAGCGGCATGGCGCAGTGGTTGCCGCTGCGCACGGCGATGCCCTGTTCGGTGAGCAGGTGACCGAGATCGGAATGGTGCACACCGTCGACAACAAAGCTGGCCAGCGCGACCTGCGGCGTGCCGAGCAGACGAATGCCGCTGCGCTCGGCGAGGCCGGCGAGCAACAGGTCGTGCAACGCCTGTTCATGTCGGCCTACCGCGGTGGCGTCGAGGGCGGCGAGATAGTCCAGTGCGACGCCCAACCCGATCACGCCGGAAATCGGCGGTGTGCCGGCCTCGAAACCCAGTGGTGCAGCATGAAACTCGGCACTCTGGTAGTCGGCGATCCGCACCATCTCGCCGCCGAACTGCCAGTGACGCAGCTGCAGCAGGGATTCGCCGCGCCCATAGAGCGCGCCGACGCCATCCGGCCCGTAGAGCTTGTGGCTGGACAGCACATAGAAGTCGCAGCCCAGTGTGGTCATGTCATGGCGACCATGAACCACGCCTTGCGCACCATCGACGACAGTCAGCGCGCCCTGTGCCTTGGCCAGGCGCAGCAACGGTTCGAGCGGCTGCCAGCAGCCGAGCACGTTGGACAACTGACTCACCGCCAGCAGCCGCGTGCGCGGTCCGATCAGCCCGGCGGCCGCGGCGAGGTCGATACGCCCGGAGGCATCGATGGGCAGTACCTGCAGCTTGGCCGCTCGACGTTTGGCCAGCTGCTGCCAGGGCAGCAGATTGGCGTGATGCTCGAGGGCGCTGATGACGATCTCGTCGCCGGCTTCGATCAGGTGTTCCAGGCCGTAGGCGAGCAGGTTCAGCGCTTCGGTCGCGCCACGGGTGAACACGATTTCGGTCGGGCAGGCGGCATTCAGCCACTTGGCGACTTTGATACGGGCGTCTTCGTAGGCACGGGTGGCGCGTTCGGCAGGTTGGTGCTGGGCACGGTGCACGTTGGCCGCACCGCAGGTGTAGTAACCGCTGAGGGCATCGATCAGCGCCTGCGGCTTCTGTGCCGTGGCGGCGCTGTCGAGGTAGGTCTGGCCTTGTGCTTCGAGCACGGCCAGAGCGGGGAAGTCAGCGCGCCAGGGGGAGAACAGGGCCATAAGCGGCAAGCCTCGTGCAACAGGGTGCGGCAAGGCAGGCGCTCATGGCTCGCAGCTTGCCGCTGCTCCCGTCAGTTATGCGCGTGCAGCGCCTCGTTCAGCTCGATGGCCGACTTGTGGGTCTTGCACTCCACGGTGCCGGTCTGCGAGTTGCGGCGGAACAGCAGGTCGCTTTGGCCGGCCAGGTCGCGAGCCTTGACCACTTTCACCAGCTGGTCGTTCTCGTCGAGCAGGCTGACCTTGGTGCCAGCGGTGATGTACAGGCCCGACTCAACCGTGTTGCGATCGCCCAGCGGAATGCCGATGCCGGCATTGGCGCCGATCAGGCAGCCTTCGCCAACCGAAATGATGATGTTGCCGCCGCCGGAGAGGGTGCCCATGGTCGAGCAGCCGCCGCCCAGGTCCGAACCCTTGCCAACGAACACGCCGGCCGACACGCGGCCTTCGATCATGCCCGGACCTTGGGTGCCCGCATTGAAGTTGATGAAGCCTTCGTGCATGACGGTGGTGCCTTCACCCACATAGGCGCCGAGGCGCACGCGCGCGGTATCGGCGATACGCACGCCGGCCGGCACCACGTAGTCGGTCATCTTCGGGAACTTGTCCACCGAGAAGACTTCCAGCAGGTCGCCCTTCAACCGCGCCTCCAGTTGGCGCTCGGCCAGTTCGGCGAGATCCACGGCGCCCTGGTTGGTCCAGGCGACGTTGGGTAGCAGCGGGAAGATGCCGGTCAGGTTCAGGCCGTGCGGCTTGACCAGACGATGGGAGATCAGGTGCAGCTTGAGGTAGGCCTCGGGCGTCGAGGTCAGGGCTGCGTCTTCGGCCAGCAGGGTAACCACCAGCGGGCGCTGGCTTTCTGCCAGACGGGTCAGCAGGGCATGCTGGGCGGTGTCCAGCGGCTTCAGCGCGTCGGCCAGCTGCGCCGCCTGGGTGGTGGTGATGGCGATCGCCTGGTTGCCGCCGGCGTAGCCGAGCAGCGGGGCGATGGCGTCGACCAGCTCGCCGGCCGGTTGCAGCAGCGGCTGCGCGTAGAAGACTTCCAGCCAGTCGCCCTGGCGGTTCTGGGTGCCGACGCCAAAGGCGAGGCTGAAGAGGGTTGCAGACATGGGATTATCCTTTTTCGATGGCCGCGCCGTCCGGCGAGCGGCTGTCAGTTCGGCGCTGCCAGTGCGGCAGCGTAAAGATCGGGCTTGAAGCCAATCAGGGTTCTGTCGCCCAGGTCGAGTACCGGGCGCTTGATCATCGACGGTTGGGCCAACATCAGCTCGATGGCCCGGGCCTGGTCAAGATCGGCCTTGGCAGCGTCGTCCAGTTTGCGGAAGGTGGTGCCGGCACGATTGAGTACGGTCTGCCAGCCATGCTCGTTGCACCAGGCTTCCAGGTGGGCGCGGTCGATCCCGGCGCTCTTGTAGTCGTGGAACTCGTAGTTCTGCCCATGTTCGTCGAGCCAGGTACGGGCCTTTTTCATGGTGTCACAGGCTTTGATTCCGTATAGGCACAACCGCTGATCGGGTTCGGACATGGGCGACTCTCCAAGGCTCCTGCAAAACTGGACGGCGGATTATGCCACGGCTTGCCTGCCGATGGTCGTGAAGCACGGGGTCAATGCCGGTATTGCCAGGCCCCGTGGCCGCGTGGTTGCACGCGGTTCAGTCTCGTCCGGCTGCACCCAAGGCCTGCTCGATGGCCCGCAAGTCCTGCGGGCGAACCACGCGTCCCAGCTCCTGGCCCTTGCTCAGCAGAATCAGCGTAGGCCACAACTTGACCCGGAACGAACGTCCCAGCGGCCGCCCCGGGCCATCTTCGATCTTCAGATGGGTGATGCCTGACCGGTCCGCCAGCGCCTTGCCGATCAGCGGTTGGGCGGCGCGGCAGTGGCCGCACCAGGCCGTGCCGAACTCCAGCAGCACGGGGCCTTCCAGCGCGTCCACGTCAGCGCGGCTTGGTTCGATGTTCGCGTAGTGCTCGGTCATTTCCACTGGGGCGGCCCTCCGGATTGCGCGTATAGGTTCGAGCCTGCCATGGGCATGACGTTCAGCCGGCGGTCTCGACCTTTTACGCGGATGCTGTTGTCCATTGATGACAATCGCAACGGTGAGGTGATGACTAATGGCACGCAAGCATTTCGAGAAGTTCGAGGCGATTTCTTCGGCGGTTCCTGCTGAAGATGCGTTCGAGGCGGTGATCGCCATCAAGCGGCGCGACAGCGACGAGGACGTGCAGGTGTTCAAGGTCGCCGACGGTCGTCGCTATGACCTGGCATCGGAAGCGGACGCCATCGCCGAGGCCGCGTTGACTAAAGTTATAGAGGTCAGCGACGAGGGTCAGCTGATCTGGGAAGAACATGCCATCTGAAAGGGGGCAGGCTTATGAACGAGCATGACGAGCGGACAGAACGGCAACACGGCGAGGCGCATCCCGAGCCGCGCGACGAGCATCCGGGTGCGGACATTCCCGAGCACATGAAGCCGGAGAACCTGGAGAAGCTGCGCGACTACGGCAAGGACATGATCCCGCCTGGCGTGGCTTGAGGGATCGTCAGGCCGGGCGGTCGGACCGCCCGGTGCGCTGTCAGAGCGTTTCGATGAAGTGGCGAATTCGCTGTGCTGCTTCGATGCATTCGGCTAGCGGTGCGACCAGCGCCATGCGCACGCGTCCGGCACCCGGAGAGGCACCATCCACCTCGCGTGACAGGTACGACCCGGGCACCACGGTGACGTGCTCGCGGGCGAAGAGCTCACGGGTGAATTGCTGGTCATCCATCGGCGTTTTCGGCCAGAGATAGAAGCCACCATCCGGGCGCTGCACGTCCATCACCGGCGCGAGGATATCCAGCACCGCGTCGAATTTGGCTCGATACAGCTCGCGATTGGCGCGCACATGTATCTCGTCGTTCCAGGCGGCGATGCTCGCCAGCTGGGTCTGCACCGGCATGGCGCAACCGTGATAGGTACGGTAGAGCAGGAATGCCTTGAGGATTTCGGCATCACCGGCGACAAAGCCCGAGCGCAGGCCCGGCAGGTTCGAGCGCTTCGACAGGCTATGAAACACCACGCAGCGCTTGTAGTCGTTGCGGCCCAGTGCAGCACAGGCGCTGAGCAAGCCTGCAGGGGGATTGGCCTCGTCGAAGTACAGCTCGCTGTAACACTCGTCGGCGGCGATGACGAAGTCGTGCTCGTCGGCCAGGGCGATCAGCTTCTGCAGTGCTCCCAGCGGTACCAGCGCACCGGTCGGGTTGCCTGGCGAGCAGAGGAAGAGGATCTGACAGCGCTGCCAGATTTCCGCGGGCACGGCGTCGAAATCCGGGTTGAAGCCGTTCTCTTCGAGGCACGGCAGGTAGTGCGGCGTGGCTCCGGCGAGCAGCGCTGCGCCTTCGTAGATCTGATAGAACGGATTGGGGCTGACCACCAACCCATTGGCGTTGCGATCGACCACGGCCTGGGTGAAGGCGAACAGTGCTTCGCGTGTCCCGTTCACCGGCAAGACATGGCGCGCCGGGTCCAGCGCCTCGGCAGCCAGGCCGAAACGCCCTTCGCACCAGCGCGCGATGGCTTCGCGCAGCGCAGGAATGCCGAGCGTGGTCGGATAGACCGAGAGTTGGTCGAGGTTGTCCGCCAGCGCCTGGGCGACGAAATCCGGCGAACGATGCTTGGGTTCGCCGATCGACAGGGCGATGGCGCGCTTGTCCGCAGGCGGTTGGACGCCGGCAAGCAGCGTGCGCAGTTTCTCGAAAGGGTAGGGGTGCAGCAGATTCAGGGCGTTGTTCATGAGTGCTGTTCTTTCAGGATGAGCGCGGCGACCGCCCCGCATTCGTTGTTTCAGTCGTCGCGTCCGCCGCCATAGTAAGCGCAGCCGCGCAGGGTCTGGCCGTCCAGGCGAAGTTCGGCGCTCAGATGGCTGACGGTCCCGCTGGCGCTGTCGACGCAGCGCTGCGGTGCGACCCAGAGATCCAGCTGCTGTGCATTGGCCTCGCTGGTGAAACTGAGTTGCCCGCCGGGCAGTTGCTCCTCCAGGTAAGGCAGGGCAACCGGTTCCTGCCCGGGGCGGGTCAGCAGCATGCCGCGAGAGGTCACGTTGACGGTCCAGCCCGGCTCATGGCCACTGGCGCGTAGGATCAGGTGCTTGAAATTCTCCTCGCCGCAGCCGTGGCCTTCGCGCTGCAGGCGATAGACACGGGTCAGCGCGAACTGGCCGGTCTCGTTCGGCCTGGCCTGGCTGAACGTGCCGCGCAGGTCGGCGAACAGGCGGTCCTGCCGGCCGATCACCAGCGCCTGGACCTCGTCCTGCAAGCCTGTCTTTCCCTCGAGCAGGTTGAGCAGCCGCTGGCCCTGGCAGCTCTGGAACTGCAACTGGCCATCGACCTGGCGCAGCTCGCCTTGCAGGCGCTCGGTGGCCACTCGCGAGGGTGCCCGATCAGCAAAGAAGGATTGGCAGCCGGCCAGGGACAGCAGCAGCGCGATCAGCAGGGAGCGTGAAAGGGCCATCGGTGAACTCGGAGAGATTGCGGGGCGGCGACCGCGATGGCCGCCGTGATGGATCAGTTGCCTTTGACGGTCTTGCCGCCAACGCTGCCCTCTTCGAGCATGATCTGGTACTCCTTGCCGTCCTTTTCCACCTGATGCAGCCGGACCAGCAGGTAATCCCAGTCCTTGGCGAACCAGAGGATGGTTTCACGCTTGCTCTGGGTCGGGTCGCGCACGCGCTCGACCTTGATCGCATCGACCTGACCGGCCTTGGTGCTGACCTTCTCCTGGCCGAGCACGCGGAAATCGTAGGTTTCGATTTCGTCGCCATCCACGACCTGGTAGCTCATGCTCTTCTTGCCGGCTGCCACTTCATGCTGCAGAGCCACCTGGTAGGTGGACTTGTCCAGCAGGCCGACGTGCAACGGCAGCTTCACCGGCTCGCCGCGGTCGCTACCCTCGACCACCTTGTTGTCCCAGTCGAAACGGTGCTCGACACGCTTGCCCTTGCCCAGACCGCTGCGCTTGAGGCGATAGGACTGCGGCAGGAAGGTGTCGCCTTCGGTACGGAAGGTGCTGCGCTCGTTGAGGCTGGCGACCAGCATGGAGGCGTCGAAGTCGAGCCGCCAGCTGCCATCGTCCAGTTGCTCAAGGCTGCGCTGGGCGGTGCCACTGACCGGTACCTGTTTCCAGTCGGCGGTGTAGCTGGCGGAGAAGGGCTTGAGCTCCAGGGCCTGGACCGGAAGGGCCAGCACGGCGAGAGCAAGCAGCAAGGCGCGACGCATGGTATCTCCTAGATTTTGATCTGATAGCCGGAGACCGGCAGGGTGACGCCGTCCAGCATCGCGCCTTGTTCGGCGAGGCGCAAGCGCCCCTCGGCGAACCAGCGCATGGCCAGCGGGTAGATCTGGTGTTCGGCTACATGCACCCGCTGGGTCAGGCTTTCGATGTCGTCGCCTGGTTTGACCTGCAGGGCGGCCTGGAGGACCACCGGGCCGCCGTCCAATTCCTCGGTCACGAAGTGCACGCTGCAGCCATGCTCCGCGTCGCCCGCCTCAAGCGCGCGGCGATGGGTGTCGAGCCCCTTGTACTTGGGCAGCAGCGACGGATGGATGTTGAGCAGGCGGCCGTGGTAGTGACGGACAAAGCCAGGGCTGAGGATGCGCATGAAGCCCGCCAGGATCACCAGATCCGGGGCATGGGCGTCGATCAGTTCCATCAGCGCGGCATCGAAAGCCTCGCGGCCATCGAACGCCTTGTGATCCAGAACGGCGGTGGGGATGCCGGCGCCCTTGGCCCGGGTCAGGCCGAAGGCATCGGCGCGGTTGGCAATCACGGCGCGAATGCGCGCCGGGTTGCCTTCGTGCTGGCTATCGATCAGTGCCTGCAGGTTGCTGCCGGACCCCGAAATCAGTACCACTACGTTGCAGGTCGTGCCCATCAATGCTGTTTCAGGTTGTTCAGTACGACGCGTTCCGCGCCCTGCGCTGCAGTGGCGATCTGGCCGATGACCCACGGTGCCTCACCGGATGCGCGCAGATTGGCCAGGACGGACTCGACCTGCTCCTGAGCCACGCAGATGACCATGCCGACGCCGCAGTTGAGCACGCGGTGCATCTCGTGTTCGTCGACGTTGCCCTTTTCCTGCAACCAGTCGAACACCGCCGGGCGAGTCCAGCTGGCGACATCGATCACCGCCTGGGCACCTTCGGGCAGCACGCGCGGGATGTTGTCGAGCAGGCCGCCGCCGGTGATGTGGGCCATGGCCTTGACCGCCCCGGTATCCTTGATCAGCTTGAGCAGCGGCTTGACGTAGATGCGGGTCGGTGCCATCAGCAACTCGGTGAGCGGCTTGCCGGCCAGCTGGGTGTTGTCGATATCGGCACCGGCCACCTCGATGATCTTGCGGATCAGCGAATAACCGTTGGAGTGCGGGCCGGAGGAGGGCAGCGCGATGAGGGCATCACCGGCCTGCACCTTGGAGCCGTCGATGATCTCGCTCTTCTCCACCACGCCGACGCAGAAGCCGGCCAGGTCGTAATCCTCGCCTTCGTACATGCCCGGCATCTCGGCGGTTTCGCCACCCACCAGAGAGCAGCCGGCCAGTTCGCAACCTGCGCCGATGCCGGTGACCACGGTGGCGGCCACGTCGACGTTGAGCTTGCCGGTGGCGTAGTAGTCGAGGAAGAACAGCGGCTCGGCGCCACAGACCACCAGGTCGTTGACGCACATGGCGACCAGGTCCTGACCGATGCTGTCATGCTTGTTCAGGTTCAGCGCCAGACGCAGTTTGGTACCGACGCCGTCGGTGCCGGAGACCAGCACGGGCTGCTTGTAGCCTGCCGGGATTTCGCACAGGGCGCCGAAGCCGCCCAGGCCGCCCAATACCTCAGGTCGTGCGGTGCGTTTGGCCACGCCCTTGATGCGTTCGACCAGCGCTTCGCCTGCATCGATGTCGACGCCAGCGTCCTTGTAGCTGAGGGAGGGTTGCTTGCTCATAGAATCCGGGCCTGTGAAAGGAGTGCGGGTGTCGACCGGTTGGTTGCTGCATGCGTGCCTGTGAAAACGCCGCCGGCGGCTCGGCTGTCTCGAGGAAGCCGGGCAGGCCCGCGGGCATTTCCCAAGGCCCGAATGCCGGGCGTGAGAGCGCCGGAACCGGTCTGCGGAAAGCGCGCGATTTTATCAGGCTTGCCGCATAGCGGCCATCCCGCAACGCTATCGGTGCCGCCTGACGGTTGGTGTGTCTGTGAGGTAGGCGGTTGCCGCCTCTGGGCCGCCTGTTTAAGGTGTAGCGTCCTGTCGCCCCACAATCCTGCCCCGGCTTGCCTGCGAGAATCGATCATGCGCCTTATCTACCGTTCACTCATCCTGTGCCTTGCGCTGGGCATGGCATTGCCTAGCCAGGCCGAACAGCTCAGAGGCCTGTATCAGGTGCATGAGGCCGTCTCCGGGCAGCAGGCGCAGGAGCGCGCTGCCGCCCTGCAGCGGGCATTCGACACGCTGCTGCTGCGCCTGACCGGCGACGCCGAGGTCGGCAAGCGCCAGGCTGTTGCCGCCCTACGCGAAGATCCGCAACAACTGATCAGCAAGTATGGTTATGAAGGTGAGCATATCGTCGTCGACTTCGACCCCGGCACCACCGAGCGCAGCCTGCGTCGCGCCGGCGTAGCGCTGTGGGGGGCGAATCGGCCGAGCGTGCTGAGCTGGTGGCTGAACGAGCGGGTCGAAGGCACCCAGTTGGTCGGCGACGGCCAGGACAGCGCTGCGCCGTTGCGTGCCGCTGCGCAGCATCGCGGATTGCCGTTGCGCCTGCCGTTGGCCGATCTGTCCGAGCAGCTGCTCGCCACGCCCGAAGCGCTCGGCGCGAACAGCCAGCAGACGCTGGGCGAGGCCTCCGAACGCTACGATGCCGATGTGCTGTTGGCGGTGCACGCACGCGAAGGCGACTCCGGCTGGCAGGCACAGTGGAACGTGTGGCTCGACGATGGTCAGCGCGATGGCAAGGCGGAGGGTGAAAACCTCGAGGCGCTGGCTGACGCGGTGATGCTGGCGGTCAGTCAGTATCTTGCGCCGCGTTATGTGGTCGCGCCGGGCGCCGCTTCGGATATCACCCTGGAGATCATCGGCGCCGACGTGGCGCGCTTCGCTGAACTGGATCGCCTGCTCGAACCCTTCGGCGGCAGCCTGCTACGGGTCGAAAGCGATCGCCTGGTCTACCGTGTCAACGCCAGCCCCGAGCAGCTGCGTGCGCAGCTGTCGCTGGCACGATTGCACGAGGTCAGCGAGGACGAGCTGCTACTGGATGCGCGGCAGCCGATGGGCGAAGGGCCGGAAGGCACTGAACCCGCCCAGCCGCCAGCAGACTCCCAGGGCGGCACAGTGCTGCGCTTCCGCTGGTGATCCGCCTCCCTGCGATCGAGCCCCAACCGAGACAACTGTCCTGCAAGGAAGCCATCGAGCATGACCATGAATGATTCGAGCCGCTGGCTGTGGCTGGCGGGCCTGTTGCTGTGCATCTGGCTGGTGTATCTGCTGACCCCCATCCTGACGCCGTTTCTGATCGGCGTTCTGCTGGCCTATCTGGGCGATCCGCTGGTCGATCGCCTGGAGCGCTGGGGGCTGTCACGCACATGGGGCGTCATTGCCGTATTCGCGTTGTTCAGCCTGCTTTTGCTGGTGTTGTTGCTAGTGCTGGTGCCTATGCTGGGCAAGCAGATGGTCAGGCTGTATCAATTGGCGCCACTGGCTCTGGATTGGCTGCAGCACGTGGCGTTGCCGTGGGTCCAGACGCAATTCGGGTTGGAAGACGGCTTCTGGCAGCTCGATCGGCTCAAGGCGGCCTTCACCGCGCACCTGGGCAGCACCACCGATGTGCTGGGCATGATTCTGAGCCGCGCCACCGCTTCCAGCCTGGCGCTGCTGGCCTGGATCGGCAATCTGCTGCTCATCCCTGTGGTCAGTTTCTATCTGTTGCGCGACTGGGACCTCATCATGCTCAAGCTGCGCAGTCTGCTGCCGCGCAAGCGGGAGGGCATGGTGGTGCGGTTGATGAGCGAATGCCACGAGGTCATCGGCGCGTTCCTGCGTGGTCAGCTGCTGGTGATGCTGGCGCTGGCGATTATCTATGCCTCCGGCCTGATGCTGGTGGGGGTCGAATTGGGGCTGCTGATTGGCGTGTTGGCCGGGCTCGCCAGCATCGTGCCCTATATGGGGTTCGTCGTCGGCATCGGTGCAGCGGTAATCGCCGCGCTGTTCCAGTTCGGACTGGCGCCTTATCCGCTCATCGGCGTGGCGGTTGTGTTTACCGTGGGGCAGATGCTCGAAGGCATGCTGCTGACGCCACTGCTGGTGGGCGATCGCATCGGGCTGCATCCGGTCGCGGTGATCTTCGCCGTGCTCGCCGGTGGGCAGCTGTTCGGTTTTACCGGTGTGCTGCTGGCGCTTCCGGTGGCAGCGGTGATCATGGTTCTGCTGCGCCACGTGCACGATCTCTATAAACTCTCGGACCTTTACGCCGAGCCCGCCGGTGCACCGGCCGAACCACCCGGTCAGCCATGAAACCCATCCAACTTCCCCTGGGCGTCCGCCTGCGCGACGACGCCACCTTTGCCAACTTCTACCCGGGCGCCAATGCTGCGGCGCTCGGCTATGTCGAGCGCCTGTGTTCGCCTGCCGCGGGGTGGTCCGACGAGCTGATCTATCTCTGGGGGCAGCCGGGCGTCGGTCGCAGCCACCTGCTGCAGGCAGCCTGCTTGCGGGTCGAGGAGCGCGGCGAGCTGGCCGTGTATCTTCCGTTGGCCGAGGTTGCCGAGTATGGCCCGGCATTGCTGGACAACCTGGAGCAAAGCGAGCTGGTCTGCCTGGACGACCTGGATGCCGTGGCTGGCGACGCCATCTGGGAAGAGGCATTGTTCCATCTGTTCAACCGGCTGCGTGATGCGGGGCGGCGCTTGCTGCTGGCGGCCGATGCGTCGCCGCGCGAGCTGGCCATCAAGCTGCCCGATCTGCAGTCGCGATTGAGTCTGGCGCTGGTGTTCCAGCTGCAGCAGCTTTCCGACGAGGACAAGCTGCGGGCGTTGCAGTTGCGCGCCTCACGCCGCGGCTTGAACTTGCCGGACGATGTCGGTCGCTTCATCCTGACCCGCGGCTCGCGCAGCATGAATGCACTGTTCGAACTGCTGGACCAGCTGGATCAGGCGTCGCTGCAGGCGCAGCGCAAGCTGACCATCCCCTTCCTCAAGGAAACCCTGGGCTGGTAGAGGATTGGCGGGCGCGCATCGCTGCGCTTCCGCCGTCCGTTCAGGCCTCGCCGGCGGCCTTGCGCTCGTATTGATAGCTCCAGCGCGTATACAGCAGCGCCGCGACGAAGAGCGTCAGGCTGATGGCTGCTTCCAGCACGCCGTAGATCATTCGCGCCGGATCGATCGCGGCGAGCACGCCCTGGATGAAGTACAGGTTGACGATAAAGCAGGTCCAGGCATGCGCGCGCGGGCTGCCGGCCAGCATGCCGGGCGCGACCAGTGCCAGCGGTATGAGCTGAATGCTGAGCACGACCCAGATGCGTGCGCCGTGCAAGTCGGCGAATGCGAGGTTCCATACGGCCAGCAGTGCTGCCAGGCCGAAGAAGCTGGCAAGGCTGATCACCCGGCTGGATTTCACCCGGGGGGCGAGCCACTCCAGCGGTGGCAAGGGTTTGCGCTTCTTAGCCACGCGGGGTCTCCAGCTGCTGTGCGGTGCGCGCCAGGCGCTGCCCCAGGGCGCGACAAAGCGCGATTTCATGTTCGTCCAACAGCCGCTTGCCATCCGCGCCTGCATGGTGGCTCGGACCGTACGGAGTGCCGCCACCGCGCGTTTCCAGCAGTGCGTTCTCGCTGTAGGGCAAGCCGAGCACGAGCATTCCGTGATGCAGCAGAGGCAATAGCATCGACAGCAGGGTGCTTTCCTGGCCGCCATGCAGGCTCGAGGTCGAGGTGAAGACACCGGCCGGTTTGCCAACCAGTTCACCGGTCAGCCACAGGCTGCTGGTGCCGTCGAGGAAGTACTTCATCGGCGCTGCCATGTTGCCGAAGCGCGTCGGGCTGCCGAGGGCCAGGCCCGCGCAATTCTTCAGATCTTCCAGGGTCGCATACAGGGCACCTGCATCGGGAATGGCCGGGGCGACCGCTTCGCATTCAGTGGACACGGCGGGCACCGTGCGCAGGCGTGCTTCCAGGCCGGCCATTTCCACGCCGCGGGCAATCTGCCGGGCCATCTCGGAGGTGGCGCCATGACGGCTGTAGTAAAGCACCAGGATATAGGGCGTGCTCACGGCAGGATCTCCAGCACTCTTTCCGGCGGGCGACCGACGATCGCCTTGTCGCCTGCCACCAGGATTGGGCGCTCGATCAGCCGCGGGTGTTCGACCATCGCCTCGATGAGCTCGGCTTCGCTGAGTTCGGGATTGGCCAGCGCGAGGCTCTTGTATTCATCCTCGCCGATGCGCAGCAACTGGCGGGCGGAGAGCCCCAGCTTGTCGAGCAACGCACGCAGTTGCGCAGCGGTCGGTGGCGTTTCCAGGTAGCGCACGATGGCAGGTGTCAGCCCGCGGGCCTCCAGCAGCTCCAGCGCGCTGCGCGATTTGGAACAGCGCGGATTGTGGTACAGAGTGAGTTCGGTCATTTGTAGTTGCGTCAGGCCGGATGAGGTGGCCATTCTAACCCTCAAAGGGACGCTGGCCGAAATCTGGCGCCTCGCCAGCTCCGGGCACGCTTGTCTCGGGCTGTGGTCGTAAGCGCTGTCGCGCCAATGGCTGCAACAGCCCAGTAAGGAGAAGGGATGCATCAGCGCATCGACAACACGTTCGAGTTCGGCCGTTTCCTGGTTCGGCGCTTTATGGCCGATCAGGGACCGCAAAGCGCTGCGGCGTTGACCTACACCACGTTGTTCGCCGTGGTGCCGATGATGACCGTTACCTTCGCAATGCTCTCGGCGATCCCGGCATTCAAGGGGGTTGGCGAGCAGATCCAGTTCTACATCTTCAACAATTTCATTCCGTCCACCGGGGCGACCATTCAGGAATACCTGCTCGCCTTTACCAGCCAGGCGCGCCAGCTCACCTGGTTCGGTGTGGGATTTCTGATGGCCACGGCGTTGATGATGCTGCTGACCATCGAAAAGGCGTTCAACACCATCTGGCGCGTCCGCCAGCCGCGCCGAGGCGTCTCCAGCTTTTTGCTCTACTGGGCCATCCTCAGCCTTGGCCCGCTGCTGCTGGGCGCCGGTTTTGCCACCAGCACCTACATCGCCTCGCTGTCACTGATCTCCGGGCCGTATGCGCTTATCGGCGTCGGTACGCTGATCAAGGTGATGCCGCTGCTGCTGAGCGTGGCGGCGTTCACTCTGATCTACGCCGCTGTTCCCAACACCCGGGTGCCGCTGCGGCATGCCCTGGTGGGTGGGGTCTTCACTGCGGTGCTGTTCGAGGCGGCGAAGCAAATTTTCGGTGTCTATGTCAGCTACTTTCCGAGCTATCAGCTGATCTACGGCGCTTTCGCGGCGGTGCCGCTGTTTCTGTTGTGGATCTACCTCTCATGGATGATCGTGCTGTTCGGCGCGGAACTGGTCTGTGGTCTTTCCTCGTCGCAACAGTGGCGCCGACGCCCACTGCCGCGTCTGCTGGTGATGCTGATGCTGCTGCGCAACCTGCACGAGCGGCAGCAGGAGGGGCGCGAGCTGCATCTGCGTGATTTGCACAAGGCGGGGCTCAGGCTGCCGGAGGACGAGTGGGACGACATCCTGGGCTTCTTCGAGCAGGAGCAGCTAGTCTGTCGCACCGGGTCCGGTGGCTGGGTGCTGTGCCGCGATCTGAATCACTACAGCCTGGATCAGCTGCTGCGTTGCAATCCCTGGCCGCTCTCGGCGCGAGTCGAGCTACCGGAGCAGCTCAATGAGCCCTGGTACCCGACATTGCGCCGCTCGCTCGAATTGCTGCAGCAGGAACAGGCCAATCTGTTCGGCGGCAGCCTGGCGGACTGGCTGCAGGCGAACGGTGACAAAAAACGTCAGTAACGGAAGGAATGCGCAGGCCCAGATATCAACGGCGTTCATGGGCGCTCGATTTCCCTGCGCTGGGACGCGCGCAGCCACGCGTGCGGCCGGACGGCTCAACGCTGGCACGCTTCTGGCTATAACCTGGATAGTTGAGAGGACGGCCTGATGAACGGCAAGCGCAGCACCATTCTTTATCTGCACCAGCGAGCGCCCGATGCGGCGCTCGAGGCGTTGAATCGTCTGACCGGTCTGCGCTTCACGCAGTGGCCCGAATCATTGGTCGATCGTGCCGATGCGCTGACTGGAACCACAAGTGCCGATGCGGTATGCCAGTCGGAAAAGCCGAAGGTGGTCAGCGGCTGACTTCAGGCCTGGATGGCCTGTTTCTGCGCAACGGGCTCGACCGGGTGCACGAACAGCTCTTCGACGATTACCGCCGTGACCGCCGCGGCAGGGCGTACATGAATCTGCAGATCCTCGATCTTGTGCCGAACTGGCAATCGCGCGACGCCTGATAGCAGGATCTTGCCGGCGCCGTCGGTGCGTCCGTGGTCTGCGGCCGCTTCGCGAAGCTGCTGGCCATCGCGGTACTTGGCAATGAGCGACACCGTCAACCCTGGATGCCCCTGCAGTTGCAGCCAGCTTGCAACGTTGTATTCGGCGACGCGGCCCTCATAGGTGGTCAGCGCGATGACGGCTTGTTCGACGATGCGTGCGGGTACGGTACCGATCAGTTTGTCGTGATGTTGAGACATGGCTTCGCTACTGGCAGGCGGTGATGGGTGCGGAATTATAGGCAGCGCACCCGTGGCAAAACTGTGCACTTGGCCGCCGCACCACGTGACCCGACTCGCATAACGACAAAAACGCGCCGGTAACTTGGCGCCTTCGGTGGCTCCGTCAGGATATGGTGCGGTTGAGGTGCCCTTGCGGCGAGGGAGGCGGTATGCTCTGCCTTGTGTGTAGGGGATAGCCACCATGACCAGACCGCTCGCTTCGCTCCTTCTATGTTCCTGCCTGTTCCTGTCGGCCTGCGATAACGGCTGGGGTGTCGATCAGCATGGGCGCGAAATCACCGCGGCGCAGTTGCAGGGGCGTTGGCTGCTGATCAACTACTGGGCCGAATGGTGCGGGCCGTGCCGAACCGAGATCCCCGAGCTGAATGCATTGTCCGAGGCCGATCACGGGCTTGAGGTGCTGGGGGTCAACTTCGATGAGCTGCGTGGCGAGGAGCTCGCCCAGGCAGCCGAAACCCTGGGAATTCGGTTTCGCGTGCTCAGCGATGATCCGGCCGAGCGTCTGCAGTTGTCCCGTAGCGAAGTGTTGCCCGTTACCTATCTGGTGGACGACAGGGGCACCGTCCGCCAGCGCCTGGTGGGTGAGCAGACCGCCGAAGGAATCCTGGCGCATCTGGCTCGCCTGAAAGACCAGTGAAGTCCGGTCAGGGTTTGACGTACCAGAAATCCTGCCAGAAACCGATCACCTTGGCCGGGTAACGATTCTGGCCGAGGCTGCCGTTGTAGCGCGCCAGCGCCCGATTGATGTCGCCCTTTTCCTTCTGCAGGTAGTAGCTGAGGATCGTGCAGCCATAGCGCAAGTTGGTTGCATTGTCGGTGAGGTTGTCCTGGGGGCGTCCCAGTTCAGCTTTCCAGAAAGGCATCACCTGCATCATGCCTTGCGCACCGACGCTGGAAATGGCGAAGCGGTCGAAGCGGCTTTCGGCATGAATCAGCGCCAGCACCAGTTCCGGCTTCAGTCCGGCCTTGCTCGCCTCCCGATGGACCAGCCTCAGCAGCGACAGGCGCTCCTCGGCGTCCGGGACATAGCGTTTGAGCCGCCCGGACATGTCGACCAGCCAGACCTCGGCATCGAAGCGATCCTGAAAGCTGTCCGCCTCGGCGACCGTACGCTGCATCAACTCGCGCAGTTCCGGTTCCGGAGCCTGGCGAATGTTGGCCGCCGCCGGCAGCGCGCCGAGCAGCAGCAATGCGAGCACGATACCGCGCAGCTTCATCGTGCTCAGTTCCCGTCGCTGCCTTCGATCAGGCTTTGCAGGAACTGCTGCTGCAGCTCCGGATCGTTGCGTGTCAGCTCGATCAGGCTCTGCTCCAGTTCGCTGGCTTCTTCTTCCAGCCCCAGCTCCGACAGGCGGCGAACGCGATGTACCCACTGTGCCACATCGTCGCCCTCGAGATCGTCGAAGATCAGGTCATGGGCTTCCTGCAGCTTGCCGCGCAGCTTGTGGCTGACCAGTAGCGTGGCGTCGGCACGGGTGCCGTCCTGAGCGTCTTGCACGGATAGCTGCAGCTTGCCTACCTGTGAGATGTCCTGGTCGGCGAAGGGCCCGTCGAGAAGGTTCAGGCGCAGCACGCCGAATCTGTCCGTCGACAGTTCATGCGTATGCGGACCGGCGACAACCAGAACCGGGCGTTCGGCCCAAGGCAGGCTGGTGTATTCGAGGCGTGCGTCCCTGCGTTGTTCATTGATGCTGGCAAGGTTCTGCTGCGAGCGACCGTTGGATTCGACGTTCATGAACGGGTTCATTCCGGCGAAGCCGTAGCTGATCCAGCCGCGAGTCGCCTGCTCGGGCAGATTGCCGAGCAGCACCACGTTGAGCACATTGGCCCCGACGCCTGCCACCACCGCGACTGCACCCAGCGGGATCTCGTACAGCTCACGCCAGGGCTGGTAGGGCGTGTAGCGGTCATAACGACGGGTGACTTCGAAGTCGGTCACTTCGAACGTCTTCTGCTCCTGCACACGAATTCGCCGTTGTGGCAGCTCGAGTACCTGCGGTTCGCCAAGCTCGATGCGAAGGCTGTGGTCGAGCAGCTTGCGCTCGGTGCGGGCCTCATGCTCGCTACGCTGAGGCAGGTGATTGGCGCAGCCGCCAAGCAGAAGCGCCGCACAGAGCGCGGCGCTGGTTGAAGCGACAAGATGTCGGTTGAGCATGGTTTCCGATCAGCGATGAGCACGCGAGTTGATGAAGGACAGGATTTCCGATGCGGCGACCGGCTGCGGCTGGGCATCGCGGCGATGCTTGTACTCCAGCATGCCGTCTGCCAGCCCGCGATCACTGACGACGATACGGTGCGGGATGCCGATCAGCTCCATGTCGGCGAATTTGACGCCGGGACTGGTCTTCTTGTCACGATCGTCGAGCAGGACTTCGTAGCCGGCTGCGGTGAGTTCGGCGTAGAGCTTGTCGGTGGCTTCGCGAACCGCCTCGGTCTCGTACTTCATCGGTACCAGCGCAATCTGGAATGGCGCCAGGGCGTCCGGCCAGAGAATGCCGCGCTCGTCGTAGTTCTGCTCGATGGCCGCAGCCACCACGCGGGAAACCCCGATGCCATAGCAGCCCATGATCAGGGTCGCCGGCTTGCCGTTCTCGCCCATGACCTGGCAGTTCATCGCTTCGCTGTACTTGGTGCCGAGCTGGAAGATATGACCCACTTCGATGCCGCGCTTGATCACCAGGCAGCCCTTGCCGTCCGGGCTCGGATCGCCAGCCACCACGTTGCGCAGGTCAGCAACCTGCGGCAGCGGCAGGTCACGTTCCCAGTTCAGGCCGAAATAGTGCTTGTCGTCGACGTTGGCGCCGGCAGCGAAATCCGCCATCAGGGCGACGGAGCGATCGACCACGCATTGAACCGGCAGCTTCAGTGGGCCCAGGGAGCCAGGGCCTGCGCCGATGGCGGCACGGATCTCGGCTTCGGAGGCAAACACCAGCGGGCTGGCGACCTGTTCCAGGTTGGCGGCCTTGATCTCGTTCAGTTCGTGGTCGCCACGGATGATCAGTGCGATCAGCTGGTTCTTTTCGACGCCATGCACCACCAGCGTCTTCACCGTTCTTTCGACCGGCAGACCGAACTGTTCGACCAGTTCGGCGATCGTCTTGGCGTCCGGCGTGTCGACCAGGCGCAGCTCCTCAGTGGCTGCTGCACGCTCGGTTTCGCGGGGGATGGCTTCGGCCTTCTCGATATTGGCAGCGTAGTCGGAGCTGTCGCTGAAGGCGATGTCGTCCTCGCCGGATTCGGCCAGCACATGGAACTCGTGGGAGCCAGTACCGCCGATGGAGCCGGTGTCGGCCTGCACCGGACGGAAATTCAGGCCCAGGCGGGTGAAGATGTTGCAGTACGCCTGATGCATGCGATCGTAGGTTTCCTGCAGCGACTCCTGGGAGAGATGGAAGGAATAGGCGTCCTTCATCAGGAATTCGCGTCCGCGCATCAGCCCGAAGCGCGGGCGGATCTCGTCACGGAACTTGGTCTGGATCTGATAGAAGTTGATCGGCAACTGCTTGTAGCTGTTCAGCTCATTGCGGGCCAGGTCGGTAATGACTTCTTCGTGGGTAGGGCCCACGCAGAACTCGCGGTCGTGACGATCCTTCAGTCGCAGCAATTCGGGGCCGTACTGCTCCCAGCGCCCGGACTCCTGCCACAGCTCGGCCGGCTGGATGGCGGGCATCAGAACTTCCAGTGCGCCAGCCTTGTTCATTTCCTCGCGAACGATGGCCTCGGCCTTGCGTAGCGCTCGCAGCCCCATCGGCATCCAGGTGTAGAGGCCGGAAGCCAGCTTGCGGATCATCCCGGCACGCAACATCAGCTGGTGGCTGATCACCACGGCATCGGAAGGGGTTTCTTTGAGGGTTGAGAGCAGGAACTGACTGGTGCGCATGTGGCCGTTATGTCCGTGCAGAGGCTGGAATTAGGCTCGGCATTGTACGGCGCGCGGGGTGCGGCGTACAGGACGGAGGCGGTGAGGCTCGGGGCGCCTGACGAAACGAAAGAGCCCGGCTTGCGCCGGGCTCCATTGCTGCATCGGTATGCGTAAGCGCCTGGGTTACAGGATGCTCAGCGGGTACTCGATGAAGGCGCGGATCTCGTTCAGGTCCGGGCTGCCAGCGTCACGCAGGGCGCCGTTGGAACGGTAGATCGAGTTGCGCAGCTTGAGCGACAGATCCTTCACCGGGCCGCTCTGTACGACGTACTGGACCTGGTTGAAGAATTCGCGTTCCTTGCCTTCGCCAGAAGCGGTGTCGATGTTGTCACCGTAGACGTAGGCGGTCTTCCAGAACAGGCCTGGTGCGCCAAAGCTGCTGAAGTCCAGCTCATAACTGGCCTGATATGAACGCTCATCCTTCCAGTTGAAGTCCGAGTAGTAGGAGTTGGCTACCCAGATTGCACTGCCGCCGTCGCCCAGGTCGTAGGCGTAGCCGGCATCGCCACTGACGCGCTGGTGGGCGAGGATGAACGCGTGGGCGCCTACGCTATATTTTGCAGCCAGGCTCCAGATGGTGCTGTCATCGCCAAGTGTTCCGTCGCCAAAGAACTCATTTGGAATGGTTTCGTTGTCGTACTTGGTCTTGTAGATATTGAAATCAAACGACAGGGACTGCTCTGCGCCCATGGGCATTACATAGTTAACATTTGCGTACTTTTTCTTATAGACATCTTCGATGTCAGAGAAGTACAGCGAGGCGCTGAGGCTGTCATTGAACTGGTAAGTACCGCCAAAGACATCGGCGCTCTTGAGGCCTACGCTGTCACGGCTAGACGAAGCCATTGCACTGTCAGCGGTGAAGCGACCGGCGTTCAGTTCAAGCCCTTCGATCTCCTTGCTGGTGACCAGGGTGCCGGTGAAGGTTTCTGGCAGCAGGCGGGAATCGTCGTAGGCCAGTACCGGCATCATTGGCATCTGGTTGCCGTACTTGATCACGGTATTGGAGAACTGGGCCTTGATGGCAGCGCCTGCCTGGGAGAGGTCACGCTCCGGATCGCCATTGGAATCACGGTCGAACATGGCTGCATAGGTGTGGCCGCGACCGCCGTCTAGACGAACGCCCAGAATGCCGTAGGCGTCGACGCCGACTCCGATGGTGCCCTGAGTGAACCCCGACTCGAAAGTAGTGATGAAGCCTTGGCCCCAGCTGCGGCGGTCGGGTGCTCCATCTTTGTAATCGCGGTTGAAGTAGGTGTTACGCAGCAACAGATCGAGGCTCGCGTCCTCGACAAATCCCTTGGACTCCGATTGCTGGCTGGCCAGCGCCATCTGGGAGGTGCCCGCCGCTACGGCCAGGGCGATTACGCTCCACTTCATCACTTTCATTGTGATTGCTCCTTTGGTTTAAAAACGGTGCTTACCTTTCTGCTATTGGTCAGAAAGGGTGCAACTTCTTAGTCCCGCATCAGGCTTTAGCCAGTAATGGTCGCTTACGCGAAAAAGCCATCCAGAGAATGTACTGTTTAGCTCTAGTGCAGCGCTAGAGCAAGCTGCACGACGCCGATTGAGCGCTTGAAGCTTTGGTCGGCGCGTCCTCGCTTCGAAATAGCAAGAATCGTACTCAAATTGAACGCGCGCGGAATGATGGCATTTAAGGGCTAATTTCAAGTGTGCTTTGCACCGAAATGTCACCTCTGCACCGCTGGCTGGCACCATCGTCGTGCGCGATTGGCAAGAGGAGGTGGCCGGACTGTCGTGGCTCCTTGCGGTATGCTTTGGCGATCATGTAGCGCAACCTGCGCGGCCAGTTCTGGAGGTTTCTATGTTCGTCCTCGATTCGCGTCTTGAGCAGGATACGTTGGTGCTGGGGGATTTCCCGCTCTGCCGCTTGCTGCTGATGAACGATGCGCAGTATCCCTGGTTCATCCTGGTGCCGCGCCGCGAAGAGGTCAGCGAGCTGTTCCAGCTAGACGCTGCCGATCAACAGGCTTTGTGGCGGGAAACGACGTCGTTGGCCGAGACGGTCAAGGACACCTTTCGCGCGGACAAGATGAATGTCGCTACGCTGGGCAACGTGGTCGGCCAGCTGCACATGCATGTGATCGCCAGGCGGCGCGACGACGCGGCATGGCCTGCCCCGGTGTGGGGGCGGCATCCGGCCAAGCCGTATAGTGACGAGCAGGTTGCTGCCATTCGAAGCAAGCTCAAGCTCGTGCTCACCGATCACTTCCGCTTTGGAGAATGATTGTGGATCTTGAATCGCGAGTAACGGACCTGGAGACGCGTCTGGCATTTCAGGATGACACCATCCAGGCGTTGAACGATGTACTGGTCGAGCAGCAGCGACTGGTGGAGCGGCTTCAGCTCCAGCTGGTCGCACTGGCGAAGCGTCAGGAGGAGATGCAGGGTTCGCTGGGTGCTGCCGATGAGGACGAGGCGCCGCCACCTCATTATTGAAGAACCGCTGGCGGGGCGCCGGCCCCGCCAGGCACTGCGTTAGCGGCCAGCTTCGACCGGGACGACGTCTTCGGCCTGCAGACCCTTGTCGCGCATCATGATGGTGAACTCTACTCGCTGGCCTTCCACTAGGATGCGGTGCCCTTCGCCACGAATGGCGCGGAAGTGGACGAATACATCGTCACCGCTGTCCCGAGAAATGAAACCGAACCCCTTTGAAGTATTGAACCACTTGACGGTGCCGGCTTCGCGTCCGGCCGCGGAGGGAACACTCGCGCTCGTACTCATGCGAGACGGTTTGGGTTGCTTGTTGCGGCGCTGAGGTGTTGCCAGGTGCAGCAGCACTGCGACAAAGGCGAGCAGCAGGCTGGCCAGGGTGGCGGGTTGACCGGCGATTTGTGGCAGTGAGGCGAGTACGAAGACGGCTTGCAGGGCGATGGACAGGAGCAGGAGCGCCGACGCGGCGATGATCACCGGGCGGGTGCGGCTGTCATTCAGTAGTGCCGACGGTGCGAATAGGACATTGAGCAGGCCGAGCATCAGCAAGCACAGGGCTTCGGGTTGCAGTAACAGCGGCTCAGCGCCGCGCAGGCTGGGAATGAAGGACAGCAGCAGAGCGATGACGCCCGCTAGAACATGGACGATCTTTAACATTCTTGTATGACTCACGATTTGATGACACGACAGAGAGGCGGCAATGCCAAGGCTCGCTGGAAAACGTTCATCGGGCAGGGCTGAACACTGTTCGAGGAACCGCGCGCGTCTGGGCAATAGCGCGGCGTATTTAACAGGAAAGGCGTAGGGCGCTCAAATGAGCGTGGAAGCGGCGGGATCCGAGCGCAGGAGGGCCGAAGCGGGACAGGGCGCGCAGCGTCGCACGCCCGTCCGATGAGCCTTAGGCAGAAAGCAGGCTGCGCAGCATCCAGGCAGTCTTCTCGTGGCTCTGCATGCGCTGGGTCAGGAGGTCGGCCGTCGGTTCGTCATTGACCTTGTCCAGCAGCGGGAAAATGCCGCGAGCGGTGCGGACCACCGCCTCCTGGCCTTCGACCAGCAGCTTGATCATTTCCTCGGCCGACGGTACGCCTTCCTCTTCCTTGATCGAGCTCAGGCGGGCATAAGCCGCGTAGGTGCCCGGGGCCGGAAAGCCCAGGGTGCGAATGCGCTCGGCGATATCGTCCACGGCCACAGCAAGTTCGGTGTATTGGGTTTCAAACATGGTGTGCAGCGTGTTGAACATCGGACCGGTCACGTTCCAGTGGAAGTTGTGGGTCTTCAGGTACAGGGTGTAGGTATCGGCGAGCAGGCGAGACAAGCCCTCGGCGATGGCTGCACGGTCCTGTTCGGCGATACCGATGTTGATTTCCATGTTTTTCTCCTGTGGATGGTTCAGCCGTTAGTTATGCCAGAAAAACACGCTGCGTTGTGAAGCGTCGCGTTTCCGGATCAATGCTCATCGCTTTTTTGAAGTCGCCAGACGGTCCAGGGTTCAATCGGCTGATCCCGTCGTCCGGCTCGACGGCTGCGCCGCGGTGATTAAGTGGCTATAATCCCGCGCTTGTGCCCGGCGCTTCAGCTTGCATGCTGCATCTCCCGGCGCCCCATGTGCGATATGCCAAGTGCGGTACCACGCGCAGCATGCCGCAGGCGCAGGGCAGCAACGCTGCTGTCGGCCTGTGCCCCATCGAATTCTGATACGAGAAGCGAACACCACCATGATGCGCAGTCACTATTGCGGCCAGTTGAACGAAAGCCTGGACGGTCAGGAAATCACTCTTTGCGGCTGGGTACATCGCCGTCGTGACCATGGCGGGGTGATCTTCCTCGACGTTCGCGATCGCGAGGGGCTGGCCCAGGTGGTTTTCGATCCCGACCGCGCGGAAACCTTCGCGACGGCCGACCGCGTACGCAGCGAGTACGTGATCAAAGTGACCGGCAAGGTGCGCCTGCGTCCGGCCGGTGCGGTGAATCCGAACATCGCGTCCGGCGCCATCGAGGTGCTGGGTTACGAGCTGGAGGTGCTCAACGATGCGGAGACTCCGCCGTTCCCGCTCAACGAGTACAGCGATGTCGGTGAAGAAACTCGCCTGCGCTACCGCTTCATCGACCTGCGTCGCCCGGAGATGGCCGAGAAGCTGAAGCTGCGCTCGCGCATCACCGCCAGCATCCGTCGCTACCTCGACGAGAACGGCTTCCTCGATGTCGAAACGCCGATCCTTGGCCGTCCGACGCCCGAGGGTGCTCGTGACTATCTGGTGCCGAGCCGCACCCATGCGGGCAATTTCTTTGCCCTGCCGCAGTCGCCGCAGCTGTTCAAGCAGCTGCTCATGGTGGCCGGCTTCGATCGCTACTACCAGATCGCCAAGTGCTTCCGCGACGAAGACCTGCGCGCCGATCGTCAGCCCGAGTTCACCCAGATCGACATCGAGACCAGCTTTCTCGACGAAGCGGACATCATCGGTATCACCGAGGGCATGATCCGCAAGCTGTTCAAGGAAGTGCTGGATCTGGAGTTTGGTGAATTCCCGCACATGCCGTTCGAAGAGGCCATGCGTCGCTATGGCTCGGACAAGCCAGACCTGCGCATCCCGCTCGAGCTGGTGGACGTTGCCGATCAGCTCAACGCGGTCGAGTTCAAGGTGTTCTCCGGCCCGGCCAACGATCCGAAAGGTCGCGTGGCCGCCCTTCGTGTGCCGGGTGCCGCAAGCATGCCGCGCAGCCAGATCGACGACTACACCAAGTTCGTCGGCATCTACGGCGCCAAGGGCCTGGCCTATATCAAGGTCAACGAGCGCGCCAAGGGCGTCGAGGGGCTGCAGTCGCCGATCGTCAAGTTCATCCCGGAAGACAACCTCAACGTGATCCTCGACCGCGTCGGCGCGGTCGATGGCGATATCGTATTCTTTGGTGCCGACAAGGCCAAGATCGTCTCCGAGGCGTTGGGCGCGCTGCGCATCAAGCTCGGCCATGACCTCAAGCTGCTGACCTGCGACTGGGCGCCGCTGTGGGTCGTCGACTTTCCGATGTTCGAAGAGAACGATGACGGCTCGCTGAGCGCACTGCACCACCCGTTCACCGCGCCGAAGTGCACACCGCAGGAGCTGGAGGCCAACCCCAGCGCTGCGCTGTCGCGTGCATACGACATGGTGCTCAACGGTACCGAGCTGGGCGGCGGCTCCATCCGCATCCATCGCAAGGAAATGCAGCAGGCGGTATTCCGCATTCTCGGCATCGACGAGGCCGAGCAGGAAGAGAAGTTCGGCTTCCTGCTCGATGCGCTGAAGTTCGGTGCGCCGCCGCACGGCGGTCTGGCCTTCGGCCTGGATCGCCTGGTCATGCTGATGACCGGCGCGCAGTCGATTCGCGAAGTCATTGCCTTCCCGAAAACCCAGAGCGCTGCGGATGTCATGACCCAGGCGCCTGGCGCGGTGGACAACAAGGCATTGCGCGATCTGCATATCCGCCTGCGCGAGCAGCCAAAGGCGGAGTAAGCGCTACCCGAAGCCTGGTTCTGCCAGGCTTCTTCGTCTTGCGACTCCGGTCGTACGGGCGTCAAGGCGATAGCCGTTCGCCGGCTGGTGATCCAGCGGTTGGCGAACGGTTGTCGGGATTTCTGATTCAGTCGAAGAATGGAGTGAGTTATGGCTGGTCATTCCAAATGGGCCAACATCAAGCACCGCAAAGAGCGCCAGGACGCCAAGCGGGGCAAGATCTTCACCAAGCTGATCCGCGAACTGACCGTGGCGGCCAAGCATGGCGGCGGTGTCCCGGCGGACAACCCGCGCCTGCGCCTGGCGGTGGACAAGGCGCTGACGGCCAACATGTCGCGCGAGGTCATCGACCGTGCCATCGCCCGCGGCGCTGGCTCGAACGAAGCCGACAACATGACCGAGCTGAGCTACGAGGGCTATGCGCCGAGTGGCGTGGCGATCATCATCGAAGCCATGACGGACAACCGCAACCGCACCGCCGCGGAGGTGCGTCATGCCTTCAGCAAGAATGGCGGCAACCTCGGTACCGACGGTTCGGTGGCCTACATGTTCGATCGCAAGGGGCAGATCAGCTATGCACCAGGCGTCGACGAGGATGCGCTGATGGAGGCTGCGCTGGAAGCCGGCGCCGACGACGTGGTCACGCAGGAAGACGGCTCGGTCGAGGTGTACACCAGCTTTGCCGATTTTCTCTCGGTCAACGAGGCGCTTACCGAAGCCGGTTTCAAGGGTGACGAGGCGGAAGTGGCGATGATCCCGTCGATCATGGCGCCCATCACTGATGTCGAGACCGCACAGAAAGTCCTGCGTCTGATCGATGCGTTGGAAGATCTGGATGACGTACAGAACGTCTATCACAACGCCGAAATTGCCGATGAGATCATGCAGCAGCTGAGCTGAGCCATGTCGCTGGAAGGAACCGGAGGTCGCAGTCGCGCTTCCGGTTTTTTTATGGTTCGGTGTGGCGTCGAAGAAGCGTTGGGATGTGATGACGCCAGTGGCATCGGGGCAGGCGCCTCCGTATACTCGCCACTGGATAAATAGACAGCACGGCCAAGGCATGACGCTGATTTTGGGTATCGATCCGGGCTCTCGAATCACCGGCTACGGCGTCGTCCGAGATACCGGTCGTGGTTGCGAGTACGTCGCTTCGGGCTGCATTCGCACCGGCAGCGGCGAGCTGTCGGAGCGCTTGCGCGCCGTGTTCAGTGGCGTCAGCGAAGTCATTCGCACCTATGGTCCGGTGACCATGGGAATCGAGCAGGTGTTCATGGCCCGTAACGCCGATTCGGCGCTCAAGCTGGGGCAGGCCCGCGGTGCTGCCATCGTCGCGGGGGCCGAGGCGGGACTGCAGATCGCCGAGTACACCGCCACGCAGGTCAAGCAGGCCATCGCCGGCACTGGCGGCGCGGACAAGCAGCAGGTGCAGATGATGGTCATGCATCTGCTCAAGCTGCTGGAGAAGCCGCAGATTGATGCCTCGGACGCCTTGGCCATCGCCCTGTGCCATGCGCATCACCGGCAGAGCCTGGTCCCTCATGGGTTGATCGGTGCCAAGCGAAGAGGCGGGCGGCTGCGGCTGTAGCCTTGCGAATAGTCGCAAAAAGAAAGGACCCGGCATCGTCGGGCACTGGAGGAAGCAGGTTTGATCGGACGTTTGCGCGGCACGCTGGCGGAAAAGCAACCGCCTCACATGATTCTCGACGTCAACGGCATCGGCTATGAAGTCGAGGTGCCGATGACTACGCTTTATCGCCTGCCAGCGGTCGGCGAGCCGGTGACTCTGCACACCCATCTGGTGGTGCGTGAAGACGCGCAGCTGCTTTATGGGTTCGCCGAGAAACGCGAGCGCGAGCTATTTCGCGAGCTGATCCGGCTGAACGGCGTGGGACCCAAGTTGGCTTTGGCGCTCATGTCGGGGCTGGAGGTCGATGAGCTGGTGCGGTGCGTTCAGGCGCAGGATACCTCGGTGCTGGTGCGCATACCTGGTGTCGGCAAGAAGACCGCCGAACGACTGCTGGTTGAGCTGAAGGACCGCTTCAAGGCGTGGGAAAGCATGCCGGCCATCGCGACCCTGGTAGTTGAACCTGGCAGCAAAACGGCAGTCACAAGCGCCGAGAATGATGCGGTCAGCGCTTTGATTTCCCTGGGGTTCAAGCCACAGGAGGCCAGCCGGGCAGTGTCCGCCATACAGGAAGAGAATTTGAGCAGTGAAGAGATGATTCGCCGCGCCCTCAAGGGCATGGTGTAAACCATGATCGAAGCGGATCGTATCGTCACGGCCAGCAGTCGCGATCGCGACGAGCAGTTGGATCGCGCCATTCGCCCCCTGAAGCTCGCGGAGTACATTGGCCAGCCGGTCGTGCGCGAGCAGATGGATCTATTCATCCGCGCCGCGAAAGGGCGCCAGGAAGCGCTCGACCATACTCTGATCTTCGGTCCGCCCGGGTTGGGCAAGACCACCCTGGCGAACATCATTGCCGAAGAAATGGGCGTGTCGATCAAGAGTACTTCTGGTCCTGTCCTCGAGCGGCCGGGCGACCTGGCCGCTTTGCTGACCAACCTGGAAGCCGGCGACGTGCTGTTCGTCGACGAGATCCATCGCCTCTCGCCGATCGTCGAGGAGGTGCTGTATCCGGCGATGGAGGACTTCCAGCTCGATATCATGATCGGCGAAGGGCCGGCGGCGCGTTCGATCAAGCTCGATCTGCCGCCGTTCACCCTGGTCGGCGCCACGACGCGGGCCGGCATGCTGACCAATCCACTACGCGACCGCTTCGGTATCGTCCAGCGTCTGGAGTTCTACTCCACCGAGGATCTGGCCACGATCGTCAGGCGGTCGGCCGGAATCCTCGGACTGCCAACCGAACCCGAGGGCGCGTTTGAAATTGCCCGTCGCGCGCGCGGCACGCCGCGCATCGCCAATCGTCTGCTGCGCCGGGTTCGTGACTTCGCTCAGGTGCGCGGCAAGGGTGAGATCACCCGGCAGATCGCTGACCTTGCGCTGAACATGCTGGATGTCGATGAGCGCGGGTTCGATCATCAGGATCGTCGCCTGCTGCTGACGCTGATCGAGAAGTTCGATGGTGGCCCGGTGGGCATCGACAGCCTTGCCGCGGCGATCAGCGAGGAGCGCCACACCATCGAGGACGTGCTCGAGCCATACCTGATCCAGCAGGGCTACATCATGCGTACGCCGCGTGGTCGCGTAGTGACGCGCCATGCCTATCTGCACTTCGGCCTCAACTTGCCCAAACGCATGAACGAGCCGCCGACGCCGGACCTGTTCGAAGGCGACATAGTTTGAAGAAAATATTGTTCTGTTACCCGATTGGCATTTGCAGGGCCGAGCACTAGTATGCGCGCGCAAGCCGGAGCTGAAATCTTCACCCACCGCTGTCGAGTCTATTACGAGGACACCGATGCGGGTGGCATCGTCTACTACGTCAACTACCTCAAATTCATGGAGCGAGCTCGTACCGAGCGGTTGCGCAGCCTGGGATTCGCCCAGTCGCAGCTAGCCGGTGAGGACTTGCTGTTCGTCGTGCATTCGGTCGAGGCGCGTTATCGAGCCCCGGCGCGCCTGGATGACGAGCTGCTGGTGACCGCCGAGGTGGTCGAGCTCAATCGTGCCAGCCTGCGTTTCCGTCAGCAGGTGCGGCGTGCGGTCGATGACGTTCTGCTGTGTGAAGGGCAGGTCCTCGTGGCCTGCGTACGTGCCGAAAGTTTGAAACCCCGAGCCATTCCCGAAGCGCTGCGTGATGCCTTCGCTGGCTCGGGTCTATCCCCTGCAGGAGAGTAAGCGTGGAAGCCAACGTCGATCATATGTCCATGTGGAGCCTGATCAGCAACGCCAGCTTCGTGGTGCAGCTGGTCATGCTGATACTTGTAGGCGCTTCGGTGACCTCATGGATCCTGATTTTCCAGCGCGGCAACATGCTGCGCGCTGCCAAGCGGTCGCTGGATGCCTTCGAAGAGCGCTTCTGGTCGGGCATCGATCTGTCCAAGCTGTATCGCCAGGCAGGCAGCAATCCCGACCCTGACTCGGGTGTCGAGCAGATCTTTCGTGCCGGTTTCAAGGAGTTTTCCCGGCTGCGCCAGCAGCAGGGCGTAGACCCGGACGCCGTGATGGACGGTGTCAACCGCGCTATGCGGGTCGCCATTTCCCGTGAAGAGGAAAAGCTCGAGCAGAGCCTGCCGTTTCTCGCCACCGTCGGTTCCACCAGCCCTTACATCGGTCTGTTCGGTACCGTCTGGGGGATCATGAACTCCTTCCGTGGTTTGGCTCAGGTGCAGCAGGCCACGCTGGCCACCGTAGCGCCCGGCATCGCCGAAGCCCTGATCGCTACAGCGATCGGTCTGTTCGCCGCAATTCCGGCGGTGATTGCCTACAACCGCTTCTCGGCTCGTGGCGAGATGCTCATCGGCCGTTACTACACCTTCGCCGATGAGTTCCAGGCCATCCTGCACCGCAAAGTTCACACCACCGAAGACTGAGGCCCACGGCCATGGCCAGAATCCGCAACAGACGCAAGCCCGTCGCCGAGATGAACGTGGTGCCCTACATCGATGTGATGCTGGTGCTGCTGGTCATCTTCATGGTGACGGCGCCGATGCTTAACCAGGGCGTCAAGGTCGATCTGCCCAAGGTCAGCAGCGAGGCCTTGCCGCAGGACAACGACAAGCAGGTGTTGACCATCTCCATCAAGGCCGACAAGACCTATTACTGGAACGTTGGCAGCGAAGTCGACACCGAGAGCAAGGGTAATGAGGCGGTCGCGCTGGAAGACATGACCCGCGCCGTGGTCGCCATCATGCGTCAGCGTCCGGACACCCAGGTGTTCATCCGCGGTGATCGCGCCGTTGACTACGGGGCGGTCATGGCCGCCATGGGTGGCCTGCAGGAAGCCGGCGTGGGCAATGTCGGCCTGATCACCGAGGCCCCTTGATGCAACAGCGTGACTCGTCACCTTCGCAGAGCTATTTCTGGCCGACCGTGCTGGCGGTCGGCCTGCACGTCATCATCTTCGGCATGCTGTTCGTCAGCTTTTCCATGACGCCCGAGCTGCCGCCATCCAAGCCGATCGTGCAGGCAACGCTTTATCAGCTGAAGTCCCAGAGCCAGGCGACCACGCAGACCAACCAGAAGATTGCCGGCGAGGCGAAGAAGACGGCTGCCAAACAGTACGAAGCCGAGCAGATGGAGCAGCGCAAGATCGAGCAACAGAAGCAGGCTGCGGCGAAGGCTGCGGAACAAAAGAAGGCCGAGGAGGCTCGAAAGGCCGAAGCGGCGAAAGCCGCTGCCGATAAGGCCGCTGCGGCCAAGAAAGCCGAAGAGGCGAAGAAGGTAGAGCAGCAGAAGCAGGCCGAGATCGCGAAGAAGAAGGCCGCCGAGGAGTTGGCCAAGAAGAAGGCGGCTGAGGAGGCCAAGAAGAAGGCCGCCGAAGAGGCCAAAAAGAAGGCGGCGGAAGAAGCCAAGAAGAAAGCGGCAGCCGAGGCGGCCAAGAAGAAGGCGGCCGAAGAAGCCAAGAAGAAGGCCGCGGCGGAAGCAGCGCGCAAGGCTGCCGAAGACAAGAAGGCCCAGGCACTGGCAGAGCTTCTGTCCGATACCACCGAACGCCAGCAGGCGATGGCCGATACCCATGGCGATCAGGTTGCCGGCAACTTCGATGATCTGATTCGGTTGCGCGCGGCAGAAGGCTGGACTCGTCCGCCGTCTGCACGGAACAACATGACGGTACAGCTGCAGGTAAACATGCTGCCTGATGGCACTATCACCAATGTCAGTGTGTCGAGATCGAGCGGTGACGTACCGTTCGACAACTCTGCGGTTGCCGCAGTCAAGAACATCGGTCGGCTGACTGAAATGCAGGGGCTGAGCCCGCAGGAATTCCAGCCTTACCGGTCATTCAAAATGACATTCACGCCTGAGGATCTTGCGTTGTGATCAACTCCCTTCGAGGTCTACTTGTCCTGCTCTGCTGCCTGGCAGGCATTGCAGTGGCGCAGGAGAAAAACATCGTCGTTACCAGCGGCGCCGATCGCGCCATCCCCATTGCCGTCGTCCCGTTCGGCTGGCAGGGCGGTACCGTGCTTCCAGAGGACATGGCGGAGATCATCGGTAATGACATGCGCAATACCGGCATCTTCCAGCCGATTCCACGGCAGAACATGATCAGCATGCCGACCCGTGGCAGCGAGATCATCTATCGCGACTGGAAAGCGCTGGGTGCGCAGTACGTGATGGTGGGTAACATCGAACCCGCTGGCGGCCGGCTGCAAGCGCGCTACGAAGTGTTCAACGTGACCACTGAGCAGCAGGTGATGAGCGGCACTGTCGGCGGTTCACCGGACCAGCTGCGCGATATGGCGCACCATGCGGCGGATCAGTCGTTCGAGAAGCTGACGGGCATCAAGGGTGCGTTCTCCACTCGACTGCTGTATGTCACGGCCGAGCGGATGGGGGGCGCCAATACCCGCTACACGCTGCAGCGTTCGGACTATGACGGTGCGCGGGCGGTAACCCTGTTGCAATCGCGCGAGCCGATCCTCTCGCCGCGTTACTCGCCCGATGGCCGCCGTATCGCCTATGTCTCGTTCGAGCAGAAGCGTCCGCGCATCTTCGTGCAGCACATCGACACCGGCCGCCGTGAGCAGATCACCAACTTCGAAGGCCTGAATGGTGCCCCGGCGTTTTCTCCGGACGGCAATCGACTGGCGTTTGTGCTGTCCAAGGACGGCAACCCGGAGATCTACGTGATGGATCTCGGTTCACGTCAGCTGCAGCGTCTGACCAACCACTACGCCATCGATACCGAACCCTTCTGGGGCGCTGATGGTCAGACCATTTATTACACGTCCGACCGGGCAGGCAAGCCGCAGGTCTACAAGCAGCGCCTGGGTAGCAACTCGGCCGAGCGCGTAACCTTCGTCGGCAACTACAACGCCAACCCGAAACTCTCGGCTGACGAGAAGACGCTGGTCATGATTCACCGTCAGGATGGCTACACCAACTTCAAGGTCGCCGCGCAGGATCTGCAGCGCGGCAACCTGCGGATACTTTCGGATACCAGTCTGGATGAGTCTCCCACTGTTGCGCCTAATGGCACCATGCTAATCTACGCCACCCGCCAGCAGGGCCGGGGAGTCTTGATGCTCGTGTCCATCAACGGACGCGTTAGGCTCCCGCTTCCAACAGCTCAAGGCGAAGTCCGAGAGCCGTCCTGGTCCCCTTACCTGAACTGATGCGGTATCAACGCTTTTTAACCAAAAACACACCTGGGGTTGTTACACATGGAAATGCTGAAATTCGGTAAGTTCACCGCTCTGGCTCTGGCCATGGCTGTTGCTGTCGGTTGTTCGTCCAAAGGCGGCGACGATTCGGGCGAAGGTTCGGGCGCGATCGATCCGAATGCCGGTTACGGTGCTGATTCGGGTGCCATCGACGGCAGCATGAGCGAAGAAGCCGCTCTGCGCGCCATCACCACCTTCTACTTCGAGTACGACAGCTCCGACCTGAAGCCGGAAGCCATGCGCGCTCTGGACGTTCACGCCAAGGACCTGAAAGGCAACGGCGCTCGCGTCGTTCTGGAAGGCCACACCGACGAGCGTGGTACCCGTGAGTACAACATGGCTCTGGGCGAGCGTCGTTCCAAGGCCGTTCAGCGCTACCTGGTTCTGCAGGGCGTTTCCCCGGCTCAGCTGGAACTGGTTTCCTACGGCGAAGAGCGTCCGGTTGCCATGGGCAACGACGAGCAGTCCTGGGCTCAGAACCGTCGCGTCGAACTGCGTAAGTAATTCGTCATGCGCAAGTACCGCCACGCTCTGACTTTTACAGTGCTCGGCCTGCCGCTGATGGCGGTGGCTCAAGTGCCGGTTGTGGATTACGAACAGGGTGCCGCCAGTGGCGGCTCCGGTTATTCCACGGCCGCGCCGAGTGGTGACGGTGCCTATGCCGGAGGTGGAGCTGCTGCTCCATCTTCGGCGCAGGGCATGCTCTTCATGCAGCTGCAGCAGATGCAGGAAGAGATCGCGCAATTGCGCGGCATGCTCGAGGAACAACAGAATCAGATCCAGCGCCTGCAACAAGAGGGGCTGGAACGTTATCAGGATCTTGATCGGCGCTTGTCCAGCGGGCCCGCGGCGTCCAGTAATCAGTCGGCGCCGTCGCGCGAACCGGCGGCTGCGGGCGGTGCCGGTGCATCCACTGCCTCGTCCGGGCAGTCGCAGAGCGCTTCGGGTGATCCGGCGCAAGAGAAGCTCTATTACGACGCCGCATTCGACCTGATCAAGGCAAAGGACTTCGACAAGGCCAGCCAGGCTTTCGCTGCATTCCTGCGCAAGTATCCGGAGAGTCAGTACGCTGGCAATGCGCAGTATTGGCTGGGTGAGGTCAATCTGGCCAAGGGCGATCTGCAGGGCGCGGGCCAGGCTTTTGCCCGCGTCAGTCAGGCTTATCCGCAGCACAGCAAGGTGCCGGACTCGCTTTACAAGCTGGCCGATGTAGAGATCCGCATGGGCAATCGCGACAAGGCTCAGGGGATCTTGCGCCAGGTCATCGCGCAGTACCCGAATACGTCCGCGGCGCAGTTGGCACAGCGCCAGCTCAATCGCTGAATTCGCCTGCGTTAACGAACGAAACCCGCCCACAGTGCGGGTTTTTTCGTTAGAATCGCCGCCCCTATTTCCCGCAACGGAGGCGGATGGCCTGTTTAGCCGTCACGCCCGTGGCTGATATGACCCTGCGAATTACCGAGATCTTCTACTCGCTGCAGGGGGAGACGCGCACCAGTGGATTGCCCACGGTGTTCGTTCGCCTCACCGGCTGTCCCCTGCGCTGTCAGTACTGCGATACCGCCTATGCGTTCAGCGGCGGAGAGCTCATGGCCCTCGATGCCATCCTGGAGCGGGTCGCTGCCTACAATCCGCGTTACGTCTGCGTGACAGGTGGCGAACCGCTGGCTCAACCCAATTGCGTGCCGCTGCTGCAGCGACTTTGCGATGCGGGTTACGAGGTTTCACTGGAAACCAGCGGCGCGCTCGACATTTCCCCGGTGGATGAGCGCGTCAGTCGGGTGGTGGACCTGAAAACCCCGGGCTCGGCGGAAGTCGGACGCAACCGCTATGAGAACATCGTCCATCTCACCCGCAACGATCAGGTGAAGTTCGTCATCTGCTCCCGGGAGGACTACGACTGGGCCGTATCCAAGTTGATCGAGTACGGGCTGGACCGGCGGGCCGGCGAGGTCCTGTTCTCCCCCAGCCATGGTCAGGTCGATGTGCGCGCGCTGGCGGACTGGATCGTCGCGGACAACCTGCCGGTACGGTTGCAGCTCCAGCTGCACAAGATCATCTGGAACGATGCGCCTGGCCATTGAGCTTGAAGCCCGCCATCCTTTGAGGTATCGCGAAATGAACGAGAAGAAAGCAGTCATCCTGCTGTCCGGTGGGCTTGATTCGGCGACCGTCGTGGCCATGGCGCGTGACGAGGGCTATGCCTGTTACACCATGAGTTTCGATTACGGTCAGCGTCATCGAGCGGAGCTGCAGGCTGCCGAGCGCGTCGCGAAGCAGCTGGCGGTCGTGGAGCACAAGGTCATCGGTCTTAACCTCAACGGCATCGGCGGCTCGGCACTGACCGATACGAGTATCGATGTACCAGAGGCGCCCAGCGAAGGCATCCCCGTGACGTACGTGCCGGCGCGCAATACCGTATTCCTGTCGTTGGCTCTGGGCTGGGCCGAAGTGCTGGGTGCCCGCGATATCTTCATTGGTGTCAACGCGGTGGACTATTCCGGCTATCCCGATTGCCGCCCGGAATTCGTTGCGGCCTTCGAGCGAATGGCCAATCTGGCGACCAAGGCCGGGGTCGAAGGGCAGGGGTTCCGCATTCAGGCGCCATTGCAGAACCTCAGCAAGGCGCAAATCGTCCGGGAGGGAAGTCGACTGGGCGTCGATTATGCGATGACGGTTTCGTGCTATCAGGCGGATGACGACGGTCGCGCCTGTGGCAAGTGCGACAGCTGCAGATTGCGTTCGGCTGGTTTTGCCGAGGCTGGCCTGGCCGACCCGACACGCTATTTCTGAGGCCGGCATTCTCGGCGGGGCGTCTGCCTACGTCACTGCCTCAGACTAAATTTTTTCAAAAAAAAGTTTGTTTTCATCAATCAAATCAGTATCATGCGCCCCGCATCGGGTCGTTAGCTCAGTTGGTAGAGCAGTTGGCTTTTAACCAATTGGTCGTAGGTTCGAATCCTACACGACCCACCATATCGCTCCTTGGAGCAGGAAAAGCCGGAGGCCACTAGGTCGTCCGGCTTTTTTATATCCGCAGTTTTTGTGGCGCTTCGCTTGAGTCGTACATTCGGCCATAAGCGTCGTTTTTCTCTACGACCTTAGTAGATGGCTCAAGCGTTTTTAAACGTAATAGACTGCGACCTTCCTGATTGTCCGTTGGTTCGAGGCTCAAATGTATTCTGATCGCATCCGCTTGTCCTCTCTGCAGAACAAGGTCATGAGCGCCCAAGAGGCTGCTTCCCTTATTCGCGACGGCATGACCGTTGGCATGAGCGGCTTCACCCGCGCGGGCGAAGCCAAGGCCGTACCCCTTGCGCTGATCGACCGTGCCAAGGACGAGAAGCTGCAGATCAGTCTGGTGACCGGTGCCAGCCTGGGTAACGATCTCGATGGCAAGATGGCTTCTGCCGGCCTGCTGGCCCGCCGCATGCCGTTCCAGGCCGACCCGGTACTGCGCAAGGCGATCAACGCAGGTGAGGTCATGTTCATCGACCAGCACCTGTCGCACACCGTGGAGCAGATGCGCAACCACCAGATCAAGCGTCCCGATGTCACCATCGTCGAGGCGCTGTGCATCACCGAACAGGGCCACATCGTGCCGACCACCTCCGTGGGCAACTCGGCCAACCTGGCCATGTTTGCCGACCAGGTGATCATCGAGCTGAACCTGGCGCACAACCTGAACCTTGAAGGCCTGCACGATATCTACTTCCCGGGCGAGCGTCCGAATCGTGGCCCGATCCCGCTGACCAAGGTCGATGACCGTCTCGGCAGCGCAGCTATTCCGGTCGATCCGGCCAAGATCGCTGCGATCGTGATCACCAATCAGCCTGACTCCTACTCCACCGTCACGCCGCCGGACGAAGAAACCCAAGCCATTGCCAACCACCTGGTCGAGTTCTTCAAGAGCGAAGTGGCTGCCGGTCGCATGGCCAAGAACCTCGGCCCGATGCAGGTCGGTATCGGCAACATCGCCAACGCCGTAATGTGCGGTCTGATCGACTCGCCGTTCGAAGACCTGGTGATGTATTCCGAAGTATTGCAGGACTGCACCTTCGAACTGATCGACGCCGGTAAGATGACCTTTGCTTCCGGTTGCTCCATCACCCTCTCCGAGCGTTGCAACGATCGCGTGTTCGGCAACCTGGAGAAGTACAAGGACAAGCTGGTGCTGCGTCCGCAGGAAATCTCCAACCATCCGGAACTGGTGCGCCGTCTCGGCATCATCGGCATCAACACCGCGCTGGAGTTCGACATCTACGGTAACGTCAACTCCACCCACGTGGGCGGCACCAAGATGATGAATGGTATCGGTGGTTCGGGCGACTTCGCGCGTAACGCCCACCTGGCCATCTTCGTGACCAAGTCGATCGCCAAGGGTGGCAACATTTCCAGCGTCGTACCGATGGTTGCTCACGTCGACCACACCGAGCACGACGTGGAGATCCTGGTGACCGAGCAGGGCCTGGCAGACCTGCGTGGCCTGGCTCCGCGCGAACGTGCGCGCGTGATCATCGACAACTGCGTGCATCCGTCCTACCGCGATGCGCTGAACAAGTACTTCGAGGATGCCTGCAAGAAAGGCGGCCAGACCCCGCATCTGCTGGGTGAGGCCATGCAGTGGCACATCAACCTGGAAGAACGCGGTCACATGCTCAAGGGCGAGTGATCCAAAGAAACCGCCGGCGCCCGCCGGCGGTTTTCGTTTGGGGCTGCGAAGGCCAGCCCCTGTGTCCGATGCTTTCCCTTTTGCCGATGCATCGGCTAGTATTCCTGCCCCGTCGAATGGCAGGAGCCTCGTCCGAATCCTGCTCCTTCTGTCTTATCGACAAGCCCGACTTTACCGTTGCCGCCGAGCTACCTGGCGCTTCGTGCAATCCCGTGTTGGCAGGACCCCGCGACCATGACGCAGATACCCGAACGCATCCTTGTGCAGGCACACCTGGCGGCGAAGCAGCCCCAGCCGCTGACGCCTGAGCAGGAGGCAAAGTTGCGCAGCGAGATCGCTGCCGAGTTGAAGCGCCAGAATGCGGTGCTGGTGGCGCACTACTACACCGATCCGGTGATCCAGGCGCTGGCCGAAGAGACTGGCGGCTGCGTTTCCGATTCGCTGGAAATGGCACGTTTCGGCAACGAACACCCCGCGCAGACGGTCGTGGTGGCTGGCGTCAAGTTCATGGGCGAAACGGCGAAGATCCTCAATCCGGAAAAGCGCGTGCTGATGCCGACGCTGGAGGCAACCTGTTCGCTTGATCTCGGCTGTCCAGTGGATGAGTTCTCGGCGTTTTGCGACCAGCATCCCGAGCGCACCGTGGTGGTCTATGCCAATACCTCGGCAGCGGTGAAGGCACGTGCCGACTGGGTGGTGACATCCAGTTGCGCGCTGGAGATCGTCGAGAGCCTGATGGATAACGGCGAGAAGATCATCTGGGCACCGGACAAGCATCTGGGCAATTACGTGCAGCGCGAAACCGGTGCGGACATCCTGCTGTGGGATGGCGCCTGCATCGTGCACGAGGAGTTCAAGGCCAAGCAGCTGGCGGACATGAAGGCGTTGTATCCGGATGCGGCAATTCTGGTTCATCCCGAATCACCGCAGGCGGTTGTCGAGCTGGCCGATGCAGTGGGTTCGACCAGTCAGCTGATCAAGGCCGCGCAGACGCTGCCGCAGCAGACCCTTATCGTGGCGACCGACCGCGGGATCTTCTACAAGATGCAGCAGCTGTGTCCGGAGAAGACCTTCATCGAAGCGCCGACGGCGGGGCAGGGCGCGACCTGTCGTAGCTGTGCGCATTGCCCGTGGATGGCGATGAACACGCTCGAGCGCACCCTGGAATGCCTGCGCACCGGAAGCAATGAGATTTTCGTCGACCCGGCGCTGATTCCGCGGGCTGTGAAGCCGCTGAAGCGAATGCTCGATTTCACCCAGGCGGCACGCTTGAAGCAGGCCGGTAACGCCTGAGCCCTTCGAGAGCGGCGGATACGCACTCGACCGCGTCAACCGAGGCCACGCTTTTTCGAGCGTGGCTTTTTCATTGGTATGGTCTGTAGGGGTGTCGCGTGCTGCTTATCAACGCAGCATGTCCTCGACCATGCGCTTCTCTTCGATCAGCTGCTTCTGCCTGGCGTCGATTCGCGCGGAAATCTGGAAGTTGCTGGCGCGGCGCTTGGCCAGGTTGAGCTGCTCGATGCCCTGATCGTAGTCGCCGACCAGCGCGAAGTATTCGGCGCGCGCCTGATGCAGGCCGACAATGTTTCCGCTAAGGCCCCGGACCTCTGCGACCTGGTACCAGATGTCCGGGTCCCGCCGGCGCTGCTCGGCGAGTTTGTCCAGCTCGCGTTCGGCTTGTTGGGTCTCGCCCCGCTCCATCAACAGGTCGATATGCATCTGGCGCACCGGGTAGTTACCCGGATACAGCTGCAGCAGACGCTGTAGTCGGGTCTGCGCCTGCTGCAGGCGATTGGCTGTTATGTCGAGCTCGACCTGTGCCAGATTGTAGGTGAGGTCATCCGGAGCCTTGGCCAGCAGCGGCTCCAGGCTGCTGGCCGCATCGGCGAGCTGCCCGGCTTTCATCTGCGCCAGCGCCAGTCCGTAACGGGCGGCGTCCATCTCGGGGTTCTCATCGAGCATTGCGCGGAAACGCTTGGCTCCGACGCCGGGTGTGCTTTCGAACTTGAGTTGGGTACGCGCCCGCATCAACTGGTAGCGCAGGCTGTCCTGAGTGCCGCCCTGCGCATATTGCTCGGCTCGGTTTGTGGTGTCTGCGATGCGCGATTCGCTGACCGGGTGGGTCAGAAGGAACTCCGGTGGCTTCTGGTCATAGCGGTACTGCCGCATCAGCCGGCCGAACATCGATGGCATGGCGCGTGGGTCATAACCGGCGCGTTCGAGGTTGACGATGCCGATACGGTCGGCCTCCTGCTCGTTCTGCCGGGAGAAGCGACGCTGGGCCTGGATGGCTGCGGCCTGGGTGGAAACGATGGCGGCGATTCCCGCATCGCCGGCCCCGGCTGCGGCTGCCACGACGCCAGCGAGCATGGCGGCCATCATCGGCAGCTGCATGCGCTGCTGGGCTTCGAGGCCGCGAGCGAAGTGTCGCTGTGAGAGGTGAGCCAGTTCGTGCGCCATCACCGAAGCGTACTCGGCTTCGGTCTGCGCATGAATGAACAGGCCACCATTGACCCCGATGATGCCACCGGGTGCGGCAAAGGCGTTTAGCTGCGGGCTGTCGAGCAGGACGAATTCCAGACGTCGATCCTGTAGCTGGCTGGTTTCGGCCAGGCGGTACACGCTGTTCTCGACGTAGTCCTTGAGCTGGGGGTCGGAAAGCTGCTTCACCTGCCCCCGCAGCAGGCTCAGCCAGGCGCGCCCGAGCACATGTTCCTGTTCCGGCGACACGATGCCCGAGCTGGCGTCGCCGAGCGAGGGCAGGTCGTTAGCCAATGTCGGTTGCACAAGCAGGCAGGTGAGCGTGAGCAGGGCGGGGCGCAGCAGTTTCATCCAGGCAGGCTCGTTGAAGTGAGAACGGCTACTGTAGCCTTGACCTTGGCTGGCTGGCCAGAGCCCCGGTGCGCTAGGTATGCTGCGTGGCTTTGCTGAGGAGGCGAACCATGAGTGAAGGTCGACCACTATCGCCCGCGTGCGACGCCGAGCTGGACGCCGTCGGCCTCGACTGCCCGATGCCGCTGCTCAAGGCCAAGCTGGAATTGAATCGCCTGCCCAGCGGGGCGGTACTCAAGGTTGTCGCCAGCGATCCTGGCTCGCAACGGGATTTTCGCAGTTTCGCCAAGCTGGCCGGCCATGCGCTTCTGCATGAAGAGGTCGAGGATGGTCTTTATCGTTACTGGCTGCGCAAGGCCTGACGGTTCGCTTCGAGGAAATACATGATCAAGGTATTACGCGGTTGGATGCAGCGTTACTTCTCCGACGAGGAGGCGGTTGTTCTCGCGGTTCTGCTGTTCCTTGCATTCGCGATCGTCCTGACACTTGGCAAGATGCTGGCGCCGGTGCTGGCCGGACTGGTGCTGGCGTTCCTGATGCAAGGGCTGGTGGGTGCCATGGAGCGTCGGCGGGTGCCGCACCTGCTTGCGGTCTGGCTGGTATTTCTGATGTTCGTCGGGGTGCTGGTGGTGTGCACGCTGTTCATCGTGCCGCTGCTCTGGCAACAGGTGCTGACGCTGTTCAACGAGCTGCCGCGCATGCTGGTGGAGTGGCAGTCGCTGCTGCTGTTGCTGCCGGAGCGTTATCCGCAACTGGTGACCGAGGAGCAGGTGCTGCGCGGCATCGATTTCATGCGTGGCGAGATCGGCCGCTACGGCCAGCTGGTGCTGACGTCTTCACTGTCGAGTCTGCCGCTGCTGATCGGGCTGATGATCTATCTGGTGCTGGTGCCGATTCTGGTGTTCTTCTTTCTGAAGGATCGCGAGCAGATCAGCAACTGGATCAAGGGCTACCTGCCACGCGAGCGCGGCCTGATCACTCAGGTCTCTCAGGAGATGAACCTGCAGATCGCCAACTACATTCGGGGCAAGGCGATCGAGATCCTGATCTGCGCCGTGGTCTCGTACGCCGTCTTTGCCGCGCTGGGGCTCAATTACGCGGCACTGATGGCGATGCTCGTGGGCGTCTCCGTCGTGGTGCCCTACATCGGGGCTACCGTGGTCACCATTCCCATCGCGCTGATCGGGATATTCCAGTGGGGTCTGGGCGACCAGTTCTTCTACCTGATGGTGGCCTATGCCATTATCCAGACCCTGGATGGCAACGTCCTGGTGCCGTTGCTGTTCTCCGAGGCGGTGAATCTGCACCCGGTGGCGATCATCTGCGCGGTGCTACTGTTCGGTGGGCTGTGGGGGTTCTGGGGGGTGTTCTTCGCCATCCCCTTGGCGACCCTGTTCAAGGCCGTGTTGTATGCCTGGCCGAGGGAGCCGGCGACCGTGGTGGTCGAGCCTGGCGAATGATGGGAAAGGCTGGCGCGGCGCCAGCCTTTATTGTTTCTACGCGTGGTTCAGTGCCTGGGCGGCCTGGAGCACGGCCTCGACATGGCCGGGCACCTTCACGCCGCGCCATTCCTGACGCAGTACGCCGTCGCGGTCGATGAGAAAGGTGCTGCGGTCCACGCCGAGATACTCCTTGCCGTAGAGTTTTTTCAGCTTGATCACATCGAACAGCTGGCAGAGCTGCTCGTCCTTGTCGCTGATCAGCTCGAAGGGAAAGCCCTGCTTGGCGCGAAAGTTCTCGTGGGTTTTCAGGCTGTCGCGCGAGACGCCAAAGACCAGGGTGTTGGCCGCGAGAAACGCCGGATGGTGATCGCGAAAGCCCTGACCTTCGGTCGTACAGCCCGGTGTGTTGTCCTTCGGATAGAAGTACAGCACGACCTGCTTGCCAGCCAGTGACGCGAGGTCGATCGACTGGCCGCTGGTAGCCTGGGCCTGGAAGGGTGGAATCGGTTGGTCGATTGCGACTGCCATGTTGCCTCCTGATCTCAAGGGTTCTGCGGACGCCAGGGTTCGATCAGCGCATCGAGATTGAGCGCGTCGGCAAAGTCGAGAAACTGATCGCGCAGCCAGCTGATCTGCGTGCCGGCAGGCAGGGTGACGGTCAGGGTGGCGTTGAGCATGGTGCCGCCGGTCTGTGGAGCCTGGTAGGTGTCGCAGGTCAGGCTTTCCAGTTCGACGCGATGGTCGATGAAGAACTGGCACAGCTCGTTGAGGATATCGGGGCGGAAGACTGCGCTCACATAGGCCACATAAGGCAAGGCCTGCGGGCGGCTTTCCAGCGCTTCGCTACGAACGACATTGGCCGTGAACGCATGCTTCTTCGCGAGCCCCGGCAGCGTGGTTTCCATCCGGGCGAGAGCATCCCAGCTACCACCGACTTCCAGAACCAGTGCGCTGCACTGGCCATGACGCGTCAGGCGAGTGCTGACGACCGCGCAGCGATTCTCGTTGGCGGCGCGGCAGAGCACATTGGTCAGCTCCATCGGGTTGGCGCCCAGGGCGCTGATGACGAGAAATTGTTCGCGGGGGAGAGGGGGGGTGGACATGCAGCATTCCTGGCGGTGGTGAATCGGTCGGCCAGCCAAGCCGAAAACGGCTAAGGGTAGCGAAAAGCGAGGGCAGAGGGAATGCGCGCCTCACATGCTGGGCTCCCTTGCCAGCTGCAGGCAGCGCTTTGCCGGCTCGGCGCGGCGTGTGTCAGGCTACTCGCAAAGCGCTGGGGAGCCTTGTACCATTACGCCTCTTTTTATTTATTCCGGCAGGAGTGGTTGCATGATTGCGGGCAGTATGGTGGCGCTGGTCACGCCCATGGATGCGCAGGGCGGTCTGGACTGGGACAGCCTGAGCAAGCTGGTGGATTTCCATTTGCAGGAAGGCACCAATGCAATCGTTGCTGTCGGTACCACCGGTGAGTCGGCCACCTTGAGCGTGGCCGAGCACATCGAAGTGATCCGCCGCGTGGTCGACCAGGTCAACGGACGCATTCCGGTGATCGCCGGAACGGGCGCCAACTCCACCAGCGAAGCGGTCGAACTGACCGAGAACGCCAAGACCGCCGGCGCCGACGCCTGCCTGCTGGTCACTCCGTACTACAACAAGCCGACTCAGGAAGGCCTGTACCTGCACTTCAAGCACATCGCCGAAGCCGTGGCCATTCCGCAGATCCTCTATAACGTACCGGGCCGCACCGTGTGCGACATGCTGCCCGATACGGTCGAGCGTCTGTCGAAGGTGCCGAACATCATCGGTATCAAGGAAGCCACTGGCGACCTCAAGCGCGGTCGGGAAGTGCTGGACCGCGTCAGCAAGGACTTCCTCGTCTACTCGGGCGATGACCCCACTGCCGTCGAGCTGATGCTGATGGGCGGCAAGGGCAACATCTCCGTCACGGCGAACGTGGCCCCGCGTGCCATGAGCGAACTCTGTGCCGCGGCGATGGCCGGGGATGCCGAGACCGCTCGCGCTATCAACGAGCGCCTGATGCCGCTGCATCGTGCGCTGTTCCTGGAAGCCAATCCGATTCCGGTCAAATGGGCGTTGCACGAGATGGGCCTGATGGGCAATGGCATCCGTCTGCCGTTGACCTGGCTCAGCCAGAGCTACCAGGAACCGCTCCGTCAGGCGATGCGCCAAACCGGCGTGCTGGCTTAATAACAAAGGAATACGCATGAAGCGACTGGCCGGACTCTCGACCCTTGCCCTGATGATCTCTGCAACCAGTGGCTGCGGCTGGCTGTGGGGCGATGATGGATATTTCCGTGACCGCGGCAGTGACTACCTTTCGGCACGTCAGACCGCTCCGATGCAGGTCGCCGTCGATGGCGGAACGCGTCCGCTCGATCCTCTGCTGCCGATCCCGCGCCAGGTGGCTGACAATACCCACTCCGGCAAATACGAAGTGCCGCGGCCGCAGCGCCTGCAAGTGGCCGCGGACGTCAGCGATTTCAGTGTGCAATCCTCCGGGGACTCGCGCTGGCTGGTGGCGCAGTATGCGCCGGCTCAGGTCTGGATCGCGGCCCGTCAGTTCTTCACCGACAAGGGCTTCAGCATCGCTGAAGAGCGGCGTCAGACCGGTGAGTTTGCCACTGCCTGGCAAACCGCCTCGCAACTGGACGAGGCGCTGGTGCGCAACCTGGGTATCCAGGAAGGTGAGACGCGCGTCCGCGTCCGGGTCGAGCCGGGCGTTCAGCGCAACACCAGCGAGATCTTCGTGGTCAGCGTCAAGCGTCCGGCCGGTAGCAGCACCGACGTGGCCTGGCCGGAAACTTCGAGCAACAAGGAACTCGACCGCGTGCTGCTCGACGAGCTGCAGGCCAGTCTGAACCGCAGCGCCCGCCAGGGTGGTTCCGTTTCGCTGCTCGCCGAGCGCGATTTCGATGCGCCAAGTCGCGTCAGTCTTACTCAGGATGGCAGCGGCAATCCGTTGCTGCAGCTGGACAGCGACTTCGATCGTGCCTGGTCCAGCGTCGGCCGTGCCCTGCAGGCCGCCGACGTGCGGGTAGACGATCTCGACCGCAGCCTTGGCGTCTACTACGTGAACCTTAGCGAGCGTGCCGACGACCCGGACGACAAGCCTGGCTTCTTCAGCCGGCTGTTCGGTGGCGCACCGGACAAGGACGAAATCGAAGCGCGTGCCGAGCGCTATCAGGTGCGTCTGACCCGTGCGGGTAACGGTGTGCAGGTGACACTGGACAAGAGCATCGATACCGTCGCGCCAGCGGACGTCGCCCGTCGGGTGCTCAGTCTGATCAAGGACAACCTGGGCTGACTGCGAGCTGCCCCGTTACACGAACACGGATAGGCGAAACCCATGGTTTCGCCTGTTTCGTTTCTGCTGACCTGCCAACCGCGGAAAATTGCGTATGACCACTCCCACCGCCCTCAGCCTGAAGAAGATCTATTCGGGCAAGGTTCGCGACCTCTACGAGATCGACGACAAACGCATGCTCATGGTCGCCACCGACCGCCTGTCGGCCTTCGACGTGATCCTTGCCGAGCCGATTCCGGAGAAGGGCAAGATCCTTACCGCCATCTCCAACTTCTGGTTTGACAAGCTCAAGGGCCTGATTCCCAATCACTTCACCGGCGACAAGGTCGAGGACGTGGTGCCGGCTGACGAATTGCCGCTGGTGGAGGGGCGCGCGGTCGTCGCCAAGCGCCTCAAGCCGGTTGCGGTAGAGGCCATCGTGCGCGGCTATATCGCCGGCTCCGGGTGGAAGGAATACCAGAAGAGCGGCACCGTCTGTGGCATCCAGCTGCCCGCCGGCCTGAAGGAAGCTGCCAAGCTGCCGCAGCCGATCTTCACCCCCTCGACCAAGGCCGCGGTAGGCGACCACGACGAGAACATCTCCTTCGAGCAATGCGAGGCGATCATCGGCAAGGAGCTGGCTGCGCAGGTGCGTGACGTATCCATCGCGCTCTACAGCGCAGCCGTCGAGTACGCCGCCACTCGTGGGATCATCATTGCTGATACCAAGTTTGAGTTCGGCCTGGATGAGAACGGCACGCTGACCCTGATGGATGAGGTGCTGACGCCCGACTCGAGCCGTTTCTGGCCCGCCGATAGCTATGAAGAGGGCAACAACCCACCGAGCTTCGACAAGCAGTTCGTCCGCGACTGGCTGGAGTCCACCGGCTGGAACAAGCAGCCCCCTGCGCCTGCCGTGCCCGCAGAGGTCGCGCAGAAAACCGCCGACAAGTATCGCGAAGCATTGACGCGGCTGACCGCGTGAAGGGTACCGGGCGGCCGGAATCGGTCGCTCGGCGGTGCAAGCGGCTGAGAAACGGTAAAAAATCTATGCAGTTGGGGTTCGACAAAGCCGATCCAGCTGCTATGATGCGCGCCGCTGGAGAGATGCCGGAGTGGCCGAACGGGACGGATTCGAAATCCGTTGTACCTTCGCGGGTACCTAGGGTTCAAATCCCTATCTCTCCGCCATTACATGTAGCCTGAACCCCTGTACTCGCGAGAGTGCGGGGGTTTTTGCTTTTCTGGGTTGGCGTTTACCGTGTGGTGCATCGGTATGCGATACGACCTGCCCGGGAGAGGACGGGCTTGCTGTTCATTCAGGTGCCGGGGAGGCTGATGTCGCAGCTGCAGCAGGGTTTTATCCTGACCCGCCACTGGCGAGAGACGCCTGCGGGTACCGAGGTGAGTTTCTGGCTCGCCACCGACAATGGGCCGCGGCGGGTGTGCGTGCCTTACCGGCATTCGGTCGCCTTCTTCGCGCAGGAGCGGCGCGCTTTCGTCGAGTCCGTGCTGCGACAGGAGCCTGATGTCGAGCTGCGGCCGCTCGACCTGCACGACTTCCATCATCGCCCGGTCATGGGGCTGTACTGCCGGTCGCATCGCCGACTGATGGACTGCGCGCGGCGGCTGCGCGATGTCGGTGTGGATGTCTACGAGGCGGATATCAGGCCGCCCGAGCGTTACCTCATGGAGCGCTTCATCACCGCACCGGTGTGCTTCGTCGATGGCGCCGAGCACAATGCCTCGTTCGTGCAGCTCAAGCCCGCGGCGGACTATCGTCCGAGGCTCAGGCTAGTCTCGCTGGACATCGAAACCACGGCCCGCGGCGATCTGTATTCCATTGCTCTGGACGGCTGCGGCCAGCGTCAGGTCTATATGCTCGGTCCGGAAAACGGCGATGTTTCGGCCGTCGATTTTTCCCTGGAGTACTGCGAAAGCCGAGGGCAACTGCTGGAACGGCTTAACGCCTGGTTCGCCGAGCACGACCCGGACGCGATCATCGGCTGGAATCTGGTGCAGTTCGACCTGCGTGTACTGCATGAACATGCGCAGCGCTTGCAGGTGCCGCTGCGCCTGGGGCGCACCGGGGCGACGATGGAATGGCGCGAGCATGGCGCTCGCAGCAATCACTTTTTCGCCGCGGCCGAGGGCCGGCTGATCATCGACGGTATCGAGGCGCTACGCTCGGCGACCTGGAGCTTTTCCTCGTTCAGTCTGGAGAATGTCGCCCAGACCTTGCTGGGGGAGGGCAAGGCGATCGACAACCCCTACCAGCGCATGGCGGAGATCGACCGCATGTTCGCCGAGGACAAGCCGGCGCTGGCCCGATACAACCTCAAGGATTGCGAGCTGGTGACGCGCATCTTCGCCCATACCGAGCTGCTGACCTTTCTCCTCGAGCGGGCCACTGTCACCGGTCTAGCGGCTGACCGAAGCGGTGGTTCGGTGGCAGCGTTCGAGCATCTCTATCTGCCTTTGATGCACCGACAGGGCTTCGTTGCGCCTAATCTGGGCGAGCGCCAGGCCGAGGCGAGCCCGGGCGGTTTCGTCATGGACTCGCAGCCGGGGTTGTACGAATCGGTGCTGGTGCTGGACTACAAGAGCCTGTACCCGTCGATCATCCGCACCTTCCTCATCGACCCCGTGGGGCTGATCGAGGGGCTGCGCCAGCCGACCGATGACGCATCGGTTGCAGGCTTTCGCGGGGCGCGCTTCTCGCGCACCCGGCATTGCCTGCCGGCCATCGTTGAACGCGTCTGGGAAGGCCGCGAGGCGGCGAAGCGCGAGCACAACAAGCCGTTGTCACAGGCGCTGAAGATCATCATGAATGCCTTCTACGGGGTGCTCGGCTCCAGTGGTTGCCGCTTCTTCGACCCCCGGCTGGCATCGTCGATCACTCTGCGTGGCCACGAGATCATGCGCCGCACGCGGGAACTGATAGAGGCCCAGGGCCATGTGGTGATCTACGGCGACACCGACTCGACGTTCGTCTGGCTGGGCCGGGCGCATTCGGACGAGGCGGCCGAACGCATCGGTCGCGACCTGGTACAGCGGATCAACGAATGGTGGCGTGGGCATCTGCGTGACGAGTATGGCCTGAGCAGTGCCCTGGAGCTGCAGTACGAAACGCACTTCCGGCGCTTCCTGATGCCGACGATCCGTGGCGCCGAGGAGGGCAGCAAGAAGCGTTATGCCGGCCTGGTCACGCGCGCGGATGGCAGCGACGGCATGGTATTCAAGGGGCTGGAAACCGTGCGCACGGACTGGTCGCCGCTGGCGCAGCGCTTTCAGCAAGAGCTGTACCTGCGCATCTTCCACCGTCAGCCGCACCAGGATTACGTGCGTGAGTATGTGCGCCGAACCCTGGCTGGCGAGTTCGACGAGCTGCTGGTTTACCGCAAGCGCCTGCGTCGCCGGCTGGACGACTACCAGCGCAACGTGCCGCCGCATGTGCGGGCGGCGCGCCTGGCCGACGAGTGCAATGACCGCCTTGGTCGTCCGCGGCAGTATCAGAACGGCGGCTGGATCAGCTACCTGATCACCGTCGCCGGCCCTGAGCCACTGGAGGCGCGTACCTCTGCCGTCGACTACGACCACTACGTGACGCGCCAGCTGCAGCCAGTGGCGGACGCGATCCTGCCCTTTGTCGGCGACGACTTCGCCTCGCTGATCGACGGGCAGCTGGGGCTGTTCTGACCGCCAGCCGGGCGTCATCTCCGGCAGTGCGGGGTCGAATGCTTGCTCCCACTTTCCTCGTGAGGTCGCGTATGTTCCTTGTCCAGTTGCTGTTGCCGCTTTACGACAACGATCAGCAGGCGTTGCCGAGATCGCTCTTTCGCACCGTGAGCGAGGAGCTGATCGAGCGCTTTGGCGGCTTGACCACCTACAGCCGTGCGCCGGCCAATGGCTACTGGCTGGAGGGCGGCGAGAACGCGGTGCGGGACGAGACGGTGGTCTACGAAGTGATGGTCGATGAGCTGGACCGGGACTGGTGGGCGCAGTACCGCGTCGATCTGGAGCGCAGGTTTCGGCAGAAGTCGCTGGTGGTCAGGGCGCACGGCCTGACGCTGCTGTAGGCGTCAATGGGGGTGGGCGCGATGGTCAGGCAGGCCCGACCATCGCCTCGGGTCACTTGCGGACCCAGTTGCCGTTGAGCTGGATGATCTGGCCGGGCGGCGTCTTTTCGATGGCCTTCTTGCCGGCGATGGCTTCGACGTCGCTGACGCTGATGCCGTTCTGCTTGGCAACACGGTGGTACTCGGCGCGGCGAGCCTGGTTGATCTGGCTGGCAATCTCCTCGGCGTTCTTGCTGGAGCGAACCACACCCAGATAGCCGTCGGGCTTCTCGCCGAGCATGCCGCTGGCCTTGGCTTCACCCAGGGCGGACATGGCTTCGTTGAGGGTCATCGCTGCGGCGGGCAGGGCCAGCAGGAGTGCCAGGAGCAGGCTGGTCAGTTTCAGATAGGCTTTCATGGTCGTCCTCAGAACAGTCCGCTGTCTTGGTTGATGATCGAGTCGAGCTGCTTGTCCACGCGGATATAAATCTCGTGTTCGATCTTCACGTTCAGGTTGATGTTGATCGGCTCGTTCGGCACGGCCAGTTCCACCCGCGGTGTACAGGCGCTGGCGAAGAGACCCAGCAACACGATGGTCAGCGTATGGCGCAACCGCATGGCGGTTTCTCCTGTGTCGATTTCGCGGCTGCATCGCCTTATCTGAGGCGTTCCTGCACCCGCCGTTGAATGGTTTCGCTTACCCGGTCGCTCAGCTGCAAGCTGGTCAACAGCGCCGGAATGTCCTCTTCCAGATTGATCGAGAAGTTGATCGGCCGACCACCTTCCAGGGCCGGGTTGCGGCCGTTCAGACGCAGCCCGAGGTTCAGCTTGCCGCGCTCATCATAGCGGACGTCGCTGGTGAGCAGATCATAGTGAAAATTGTGCAGGGCTTCGGTGACGATCTTCATGGCCGGATTCGCCTGGCCGAGGGCCTCGATCTTCGGCGAACGAAAGCGCAGCACGCCGCCCGGTCCTCGCGCGGCGAGCTTGCCATCCTGCACGCTCAGCCCTGCGGTGCTGCGCTGCACGTCGAAGCTGCCATCGATCAGGCCACTGCCGCTGAGGCCTTCGGTCGGATAGGCGGCGAGCACGTCGCCCAGCTGCACGCCTTCCAGCCGGGCGCTGAGCCGTTGCTGTGGCGCCGCGAGGTCAAGGGTGCCGGCCGGCAACCAGAATCGCCCGCCAAGAATCCGGGTTTCGGCGGTCTGCCAGGTCAGGCGTCCCTGTGTCGGCTGGTCGACGGCTGCCTCGTAGTGACCGCGCAGCAGCAGCGGGCCGAAGGTGAAGCCGGGATTGATCTCGGCCAGCCGCAGCTCGCCGATGTCCAGACGAAGGCGGTCGCGCTGCAGGCCGGCTGCCAGGCGTGCGTCGAGGCCGGATATCTCGCTGCGGTCGAAGATGCCGGCCAGGCCCCGCGCATCGAGTGTCAGGCTCGCAGTTGGGGTGCCGCCGCCGGCGGGCTGCGTCAACTTGCCTTCGCCCGACAGGCGTCCGCTGCTGAGCTCAAGCGCCGCGGGCCACGCGGAGAGGCTGCGGGCGAGCGGATTGCCGGCGCGCAGGAAGATTTCCTGCAGCTTTGCGCCGACGTGCAATGGCCCGTTCCAGTGCTGCTCGACGTTCAGCGCAAGCGTCAGTCCGACGTCATTGCTTGCGGGGCCGGTGGCGTTCAGAGCTGTAGCGTCGGCTTTGAGCTGGCCGTTCCAGCGCCAGCCTTGGCTGAGCAGCTGCGGATGCTCGAGGCGACCCAGGCGCAGTTCCAGCGGCCCTTCGGTACGCCAGGCAGTTGGCTGCTCGACGTTGCGCTCGATCTGCAGTGCCAGTGTGCGCGGCAACGCCGCGCTCACCTGACTGGCGACGATATCGCCGGTGGCAAGGCGTGCCAGACTGACACGGGATGACGGCTGCAGCTGCAGTTCGAGTTTCCGGAGGTCGGCGCGTCCGGAGAAATCCAGTCTGGCGTCGAGGTTCTGCAGCGTCAGGCCGTCCAGCTGCAAGCGCGTGCTGCGTGTCTGCACACGGGCCTGCTCGATGTCCAGTGCATAAGGGGGGGAGGTCGCCAGTCGCATGCGCGCCTGCAGGCTGGACGGCGTGCCGCCCTGGGCCTCCACGCGAAGTTGCACGGGTAGCGGCCCAGGCGTCATCTGAGTGGCTACCGGCTCGACGCTTATATTCAGGTGACTCGGGCGTAGCGCGGCCGGCACGTCCGTCAGCAGGGTGGACGATGGACGCAGTTGTAGGTTTGCTTTCAGCTCCGTGGGCAACCACAGTCCATCCTGCCCTCGAGCGGCCAGGTCGAGGTCGCCCTGCAGCTCCCCGAGACCTATGACCGGCCAGGCGGCAGGAATGTGGGCGGAGAGGCGCAGTTCGCCCGCAGCGTTGCGCCAGGCATAAACGCCGTCATCGTTCTGCATCAGGGTCAGTGCCCAACCTGCGCCGATGCGCATGTCTGTAGGCATGTCGGGGAGGGCAGCGGTTGGCGTGGCCGTCCACTCGCCGAGCCAATCCAGCAGCCAGGGCGCCTCCGGCAGGCTGCCCATGGAAAGCGTGCCATTCCAGCGCAGCGTCCTGTCGGAATGATCCAGCTGGTGGCGGGTTTCCAGTCGTGGTTGTTCGTCGATAGCCAGCGTGGCCAGTACGAGGCTTTCGCCGAGCGCGGAACCCTGCGCGTCGATGGTCAGTGACAGCCTGTGCTCGTTGCGTCGCAGGTCCAGGCGGCCGTCCAGCGGCAGCAACGATTCGCCCTTCCGCTCGAACCTCAGCGCCCCCCGTTCGTCGCAGCGTCCCTTGGCGCAGGGCAGGCTGATCCGCAGATCGGCTATGGTCAGTCGCTGCGGGAGCCAGGCGGACCACCGTTCGTACTGTTCCAGATCCGTTGCTGGCGGCTCGCTGTCGCCGGCGGGCGGATACGAGCGAATCTCCAGCTCAAGCTGGTCGATTTGCAGCGAACGAGGCGGCAACGGGCGAAAAAAGCTAGGTAACCGCAGGGTGATGCCGGAGGCACTGGCAGCCAGATGGGGGCCGTTGTCCGGGTTCTGCGCATAGCGCACGCGCTCTGCCGAGATACCGCCTGAGGAAAGCCGTAGCCCCTGCCATTCCAGTAGTTCGATGCCCTGCTCATGCTTGAACCCTTGCCACTGGCTCCAGGCAACGGCACTCAGCACCATCAGCAGGGCGAGCAGCCCGGCGGCCAGCACGGAAACGGTTCTCCACGGTTTGGTCATGGCTGCGTCCATAAAGCGAGGGCTACAGCATAGCCGTAGAACGGGCCTGGGCGATGTGCGCCAGCGAGGTGCGATGCACGACAGCAGAGTTGCTTCGAAGTTCACCGGAATACCGCGCCAGCCCTTGTGGGCAGGCGCTTTGCGACCCGTGCGCCGAACTTGTGCACATTTTCGCAGTGGCTCTGTCAAGGCCTTATGACAAACAGTCGCAAATCAACGAAGCCCATAGATCGCTACTAACCAATTGAAAAATAAGCATTTTTGGCATTGGCGAAAAAACCGCCAGTTTAAGCGCAGCCCCCATGAGACGTGGCATTCGACGATTTGTCTGCTGTTTGTCCACTGACTTATCCACAGCTTCTGTGGATTACTGTCTGGTGTGATTCAGATCTAATTTTTTCGCTTTTGACAAGACTTTAACTCTCGGAAAAAAGGAGTAGAGTGCGCGACCTTATTCACCAGCCCCCTTGATGTGCATGAGAACGCGTACTTCGGCTCCCGCCTCATTTGCCACCTCGACTCCAACGGCGCGCCTGCCCTTGCGCATGGCGCTGTGGTTGCTGGACAGCCAGCACCTGGGCCGGAACCAGGGCGTCAAGCGGATTGCCGGACGCCTCCTCAAGCAGCCTGCGCGCGAGGGTGTGGTCGAAGCGCAGAGCCGCCTTGGCCGCCTGCTGTGCTGCGAGTGCGACAGCCAGCGCGACCGTCGCATCGGATTCGAGCTGCTGCGCCAGGCGGCCCGGGCGGGTGATAGCCAGGCGCAGCTGGAGCTCGGCCGCCTGTGCGGTGAACCGGATCACCCCGAGCCGGCGAAGGCACGGCTCTGGCTGGAGCAGGCCGCGGCACAGGGTTCGCATGAGGCGGCACGGGTTCTGCGGCAGGTCCGGGGCTGACCGGCATCCCTGCCTGACCGGCGTACAGCGGGTCGCTATACTGCCCGGCAACTTCGCCGGAGCCCTTCATGTCCCTTGATCCCCTCCATCTATTGATCGGTCTGGCATTCGGCCTGATCGCCCTGGCAGGGCTGTGCCTTTATCTCCAGCGCCGGCTGGTCACTGGCGAGGCCGAGCAGGCTCTGCTCGAAGAACGGCTCAGGCAGGCGATTTCGGCGCAGCAAGGCCTGACCGCACAGCTGGACGGCTATCGGGTCGAGCTCGCCGAGCTGAGCGGTATCAAGTCCGAGCAGCAGGCCGAACTGGCCGCGCTGCGACGCGAGACCGAGCTGCTGCGCACGCAGCGCGGCCACGACACCGAAATCATTGCCGATCTGCAGGCCGAGCGCGACGCGCAACAGGCGGAGCTACGCCGGCTGAGCGCCGCCCATGCCGCGCTGGACGCCGAGCTGCGCGAGCAGCACAACGCCCATCAGCAGCGCCTCTCCGACCTTCAGGCCGCGCGCGACGAACTGCGCGCGCAATTCGCCGAGCTCGCCGGCCGGATCTTCGACGAGCGTGAGCAACGCTTCAGCGAGTCCAGCCATGAGCGGCTGGGACAGCTGCTCGAGCCCTTGAAAGAGCGCATCCAGGCATTCGAGAAGCGCGTCGAAGAAAGCTATCAGCACGAGGCTCGCGAGCGCTTTTCCCTGGCCCGAGAGCTGGAGCGGCTGCAACAGCTGAACCAGCGTCTGGGCGACGAAGCGACCAATCTGACCCGTGCCCTGCAGGGCCAGAAGACCCAGGGCAACTGGGGCGAACTGGTACTGGAGAAAGTTCTGGAGCATGCCGGTCTGGAGAAAGGCCGCGAATACCACACCCAGGTGAGCCTCAAGAGTGCCGACGGCGCGCGCTTCCAGCCGGACGTGCTCATTCACCTGCCGGGCGACAAGCAGGTCGTGGTCGATGCGAAGGTCAGCCTGACCGCTTACCAGGCGCTGACCTGCGCCGAGGACGAAGGCAGCCGTGCGCTGGCGCTCAAGCAGCATGTGCAATCGCTGCGCAATCACCTCAAGGGGCTTTCGCTCAAGGACTACCAGCATCTGGAGGGGTTGCAGAGCCTCGATTTCGTACTGCTGTTCGTACCCATCGAAGCGGCATTCGCGGCGGCCCTGCAGGCCGATCCCGAGCTTTTCCAGGAGGCCTACGGTCGGCACATCGTGATCGTCAGCCCGACCACGCTGTTGGCCACGCTGCGGGTCATCGACAGCCTCTGGCGGCAGGAACGGCAAAGCCAGAACGCTCGGGAGATCGCGGAAAAGGCCGGTGCGCTTTACGACAAGTTCGTCGCATTCATCCAGGATCTCGACGAGATCGGCAATCGCTTGCAGCAGGTGGATCGGGCCTACCTTTCTGCGCGCAACAAGCTCAGCGACGGGCGTGGCAACCTGGTCGGCCGCGCCGAGCAGTTGAAGTCCCTCGGCGCGCGGGCCAGCAAGCGACTGCCGGGTGACTGGCTGGAGCGGGCAGGGGCCGAAGCCTTCAGCGAAGCCGGCGAGTGACGCGCGGCTGCACGGTTAACGCAACAGCAGCAGCGCAAGCCCGGTCAGCAAGCCGGCAAACATGATCGGCAGCGTGCGCAAGGCCAGCTCTCGGCCGCCGATCAGGACGATCAGCATCGCCTTGACCAGGCTGTTGCTCAACGCGGCGAAGACGATGCCGCGTGCCGCTACCTCATGGGCCAGGCCGTCGCGGGCCTTGCTGGCCAGCGACAGGGTGATGGCATCGACGTCGGTCAGGCCCGCCAGCAGCGAAACCAGATAGATACCGGCGTCGCCGAACCAGCGTCGCGCGCCTTCCACCAGCAGGAGAATCAGCACCAGCAGCGCGGCGAAGCGAAGCGCCGGGCCCAGCTCGAACGGGTTCTTCAGCAGGGGCTCGGCGTCGCTGTCGGCAGCGCTGGCAGCGCGCAGGTAGTAAAACAACGCGCCGGCCGCGTAGATCGCACCGGCTGCGGCCAGGGGCAGGCTCAGCCCAGGCAGCAGGGCAGGATTGACGATGCCCACCTCCAGCAGCACGCGCGGGAACATCAGCGCCGAGGTCGCCAGCAGGCCGGCCGCCAGTGCGGCGCGCAGCTGTGGCGCATTCAGTCGGGCCAGGGTGATGGTCATCGCGGTGGACGAAACGATGCCGCCGAGCAGCGCCGTCACCAGCAGCCCATGGCGCGCACCGAAAGCGCGGATGGCCACGTAGGCGGCGAAGCCAATGCCGGCGATCAGCACCACCATCATCCAGGTGGTGTAGGGGTTGAGCGCCTGCCAGGGGCCGTAGCCCTGATTGGGAAGCGCCGGCAATAGGACCACCGAGATGAACAGCATCTTCAACGCGCCGCCCAGTTCGGCTTCGCTGAGGCGCTTCAGCGCCTGGTGCAGGCGGGTCTTGAGGCTCAGCAGCAGCGCCACCACGATGGCGCAGGCGGCTGCCAGCTGACGGCTCTCCGCAATCGCCAGGCTGCCGAGCAGGAAGGTCAGCAGCAGGGCGACCTCGGTGGTCATGCCATGATCGCCGCTGCGCCGCGCATCAATCAGGTAGCCGGCGATCACCAGCAGACCCAGCACGATGGACATCGCGACCCAGGCAAACGCGCCGAGATGGGTGACGCTCACCGCAGCAAGACCGCCGAACAGGCCCGCCAGGCCGAAGGTGCGGATGCCGGCCACCAGCTCCTGGCCGGGGCTTTCACGCCCGCTCCAGCTACGCTCGGTGCCGATCAGCAGCCCGACGCCCAGCGCCGTGGCGAGGTTGAGAAAAAAGTCCAGGGTCATTGGCCACCATGGTGAAGGGTGCAGTTGGCCATCAGTTTAACGGTGTCGCCGCGCGACGGTTGGCTTGGAGCAGCTGATTAGTCCCCAGGTCTTCATACCGGACTGGCTGCTTTGTGTCGCAGGCATCGGTCCGGGCCGGCCGCTTGGTGAGCAGGGCTTGCCAGGCGTGCTGATGCCCCGCGTTTCAGCGTCCCGGGCGAGCCGCTTTTCCCTTCGCCCCGGCTCGCTGGCCGGCGCGAAAGAGAAGGTCACCAGGCAAGCAGAGCCTGCCTGCCAATAAGGCCCGAGGCCATTACCTCAACGTCAGATGGCGGCTCATCAACGCTCGCAACGCCGCGGGTTTCACCGGCTTGGCGAGGAAGTCCAGGCCGCTGGCGTGAATGGCCGCCACCAGCTCGGGGCGCGCGTCGGCGCTGATCACCACACCTGGCACCGGTTCTCCGAGGCGGGTACGCAGCCAGGCCATCAGCTCGGTGCCGGTCTGGCCTTCGTCCAGGTGATAGTCCACCAATACCAGCTGCGGACGAATGTCGTCCGCCAGCAGCGCTTCGCAGTCGGCGCGGTTGCTGGCGGTCCAGACCTGGCAGCCCCAGCGCGTGAGCAGGCTGTTCATGCCCACCAGGATGCTGTCCTCGTTGTCGATGCACAGCACCTGGGTGCCGGTCAGAGCGCTGTGCTGCGGCTCGCCACGCTTGACCGCCGGGCGTGGCTGGCTGACGGCGCGGGCGATCGGCACCGTGACACTGAAGACGCTGCCCTTGCCCGGCCAGGAACGCACCTCCAGCGGGTGGTCGAGGACGTGGCAGAGGCCGTCGGCGATGGCCAGGCCCAGCCCCAGGCCCTTTTCAGCGCGGGTCTGGTGGCTGTCCAGGCGCTTGAACTCTTCGAAGATGACCTTGAGCTTGTCCTGCGGAATGCCCGGGCCGCGGTCCCACACCTCCAGGCGCAGCGACGAGCCCTGCCGGCGCACACCGAGCACCACTCGGCCCTTGGCATAGCGGAAGGCGTTGGTAAGGAAGTTCTGCAGTACCCGGCGCAACAGGCGGATGTCACTGTCCACGCGCAGCTTGCTGCCGTGCACGCGGAAGTTGACGCCCTGTTCGCGGGCCAGTGCGGTGAACTCGGTGCCGAGGGTGTCGAACAGCGTCGCCAGCGGGAAGGGGTTGCGATCCGGGGTGACCCGGCCGCTTTCCAGGCGCGAGATGTCCAGCAGGTCGGTGATAAGGTCCTCGGCCGAACGCAGCGCGCTGTCCAGGTGCTGCACCAGTTCCTGGGCTTCCTTGGGCAGGGCGCTCTGCTGGTGCGACAACGCGGCGGAGAAAAGGCGAGCCGCGTTGAGCGGCTGCATCAGGTCATGGCTGACCGCGGCGAGGAAGCGGGTCTTGGACTGGTTCGCCGCCTCGGCGGTGCTCTTGGCCTCGATCAGTGCCTGGTTCAGTTGCGACAGCTCCTGGGTGCGTTCGCTGACGCGTTGTTCCAGGCCTTCGTTGGCGTCCTTCAGGGCACGTTCGGCCTCGCGGTACGCGGTGATGTCACTGAAACTCATGACGAAGCCGCCGCCGGGCATCGGGTTGCCGATCAGCTCGACGACCCGGCCGTTGGGGAACAGCCGCTCGGAGGTGTGGGCACGGCCCTGGCGCATCCAGTACAGGCGCTTGGCCACATGGGTATCGGGGTCACCCGGGCCGCACAGGCCGCGCTCGGCGTTGTAGCGGATGATGTCGGCGATCGGCCGGCCGATGTAGACCAGCCCGTCCGGATACTCGAAGAGTTCGAGATAGCGATGGTTCCAGGCCACCAGGCGCAGCGACTGGTCGACCACGCTGATGCCCTGGGTGATGTTTTCGATCGCGCCTTGCAGCAACGCTCGGTTGAACTGCAGCACCTCGGAGGCCTCGCCGACGATACGCACGACGTCGTCGACCTGCATGTCGCGGCCTTCCAGCGCCGCTTTGACTACCGCGCGCGTGGAGGACGCGCCGAGCACGCCGGCGAGCAGGCGCTCGGTATGCGCGATCCACTGGCCGTCGGCTTGCAGCTTGGGCGAGAAGTCCTGGCCATGGCGGCGGGCGAAACGCTGGAAGCTCTGCTCGGCGCGCTCGGCGCCGACGAAGCGCGACGCCAGGGTCAGCAGGTCCTCGACGCGCACGGCGAGCAGGCGCCGCGCGCCGGTGGGGGAGGTGATTTCCTGGCCGATGAAGCGGCTGGCCTGCCAGTGCTCCGCCACGTGGGTCTGAGTCAGGATCGAGACCCAGAAGAACAGCGTGGCGTTGCCGATCAGTGACAGGGTGACCCCGAGGGTCAGGCCGCTTAGGCCGAATCCGAGGCCGCCGTTGTACATCCAGCTCAGGCCCGGGAACATGTCCAGCGGCCAGCCGAGCAACGGCAGGATCAGCGTGTAGAACCAGATCGCCGCACCGGCGGTGAGGCCGGCGAACACGCCACGGCGGTTGGCCTGTTTCCAGTACAGCGCGCCGACCATGGCCGGCGCCAGCTGGGTGATGGCGGCGAAGGCGATCTGGCCGATGGTGGCCAGGGAGGCGGTGGAACCGAGCAGGCGGTAGCTGACGTAGGCCAGCAGGAGGATCGCCACGATGGTGATGCGGCGTACCGAGAGCATCCAGTGGCGGAAGGCCTCGAAGGGGCGTTCGGCTTCCTGGCGGCGCAGCAGCCAGGGCAGCAACATGTCGTTGGAAACCATGGTGGAAAGCGCCACGCTGGCGACGATCACCATGCCGGTCGCCGCCGAAGCACCGCCGATGAAGGCCAGCAGCGCGAGCCAGGGATGCAGCTCGGCCAGCGGCAGGCTGATAACGAACGAGTCCGGAGTGACGCCCGCCGGCAGCAGCATCTGACCGGCGAGCGCGATCGGTACGACGAACACGGCGGCCAGCACGAGATATAGAGGGAACACCCAGCGAGCCAGGCGGAAGTCGCGCGGCTCGATGTTTTCCACTACCGCGACGTGGAACTGCCGCGGCAGGCAGACGATCGCCATCATCGCCACGGTAGTCTGAACCAGCATCGCTGCCCAGTTGACGTTCTCGCTCCAAAAATCGGCGAGTTCGGGCGCGTCGTGGGCGCGGTTGAACAGGTCGCCGAAGCCGTTGTACAGGCCGAAGGTGACGAATGCGCCGACCGCGAGAAAGGCCAGCAGCTTGATCAGCGATTCGAAGGCGATCGCCAGGACCATGCCGCGGTGGTGCTCGGTGACGTCGAGATTGCGCGTGCCGAAGAGAATGGTGAACAGTGCCAGGACGATCGAGACGATCAAGGCCGTGTCCCGCGTGCCGGTTCCTGCGGCCTCGATGTTGATGCCGCTCAGCACGTTCACCCCCAGCACGATGCCCTTGAGCTGCAGCGCGATGTACGGCAATACACCGACCAGGCAGATCAGCGTGACCACCACCGCCAGCAGCTGCGACTTGCCGTAGCGCGCGGCGATGAAGTCGGCGATGGAGGTGATGTTTTCCTGCTTGCTGATCATGATCATCTTCTGGATCACGTGCGGCGCGAACAGCATGAGCAGGATCGGACCCAGATAGATCGGCAGGAACGCCCACAGCTGCTCGGTGGACTGGCCGACGGCACCGAAGAAGGTCCAGCTGGTGCAGTACACCGCCAGAGAGAGGCTGTAGACCCAGGGCCGCAGGCGCGGCGACATGGAGGCGCTGTTACGGTCACCATAGAAGGCGATGGCGAACAGAATGGCCATATAGACGAGGGCGACCGCGGCGATCAGCCCGCCTGACAGCGTCATGCAAACTCCAGAAAGCGAAGGTAGATGCCAGGAGGATGGCTTCGGTTGACCGGTAAGGCGCCGAATTCAATCAGCTCTGGCGACTCTTTAATATGAGGATTGGCGAAGTTTCGCAGCAATGGCACGCCCCGTGTGCAGGGTTGCGACCAAGGTCGCATGTGTCTAGCACGGGCCTGCCAGCACCATCACCGGCTGTCCGCCGGCCACGGCATCGCGTCCACCCTGGGTTACTGTCTCGGCATCGCCGGTCCGTACCTACCGATCACAGGAGAATGTCATGCTTACCCCGCGCCCGGTAACCCTGCAGCGTGGTGCGCTGCGCCTGGAGCCGCTGATGGAGGCGGATATCCCTGAACTCGTCGCGCTGGCAGAACGCAACCGTGCAGAGCTGGTTTACATGAACGGGCCGTTGCGCCCGGACTGGTATCGCCACGCGCTGGCCGAGCAGCGTGAGGGGCGAGCGGTGGTGTTCAGCGTGCGGATGGCTGACCGACTGATCGGCACCACGCGCTTCGCCGACTTCAACATCGGCCTGCCAGCCGCCGAGCTGGGCTGGACCTGGCTGGACCAGGCGGAGCATGGCACCGGCCTTAACACCTCGATCAAGTTCCTCCTGCTGCGGCACGCCTTCGAGGAATGGCAGCTGGTGCGTCTGCAGCTGAAGACCGCCGCCAGCAACCTGCGCTCGCAGCGGGCCATCGAGAAGCTCGGTGCCGAGCGCGAGGGGCTGCTGCGCAACCATCGGCGGCTGGCCGACGGTCGGCTGGACGACACTGTGCTGTACAGCATCACCGACCGCGACTGGCCGCAGGTCCGGCAACGCCTGGCGGCCGACTGACTGCCAGGGCGGAGCTTCGCCTGGCGCCATCAGTTCGGTTATCGTGCGCTGCTTTGCCGCACAGTGGCTCGAATCATGCGGGGTTCCTTGGCTGTCATGCCGTCGTCTGACGAGGCGTGTAGGATTCTCGCCATGAGGTCTACAGGAGTTCCGATGTCCCGCTCGCAAGAGTTCGTCCATGGTTGCCGTGACATATTGCCCTTGATCCTCGGTGCGATCCCGTTCGGCATCATCTTCGGCACCCTGGCGGTGGGCGCCGGCCTGTCCGGCTGGCAGACCATGGGCATGTCGGCGCTGGTCTTCGCCGGCTCGGCGCAGTTCATCGCCATTACCCTGATCACCGGTGGGGTCGGTGCGGCGGTGGTGCTGCTGACGACCTTCGTGGTGAACCTGCGGCATGCGCTGTACAGCGCGGCGCTGCAGCCGTTCGTGAGGCACCTGCCTGGGCGTTGGCGCGTGCCCCTGGCCTTCTGGCTGACGGACGAAGCGTTCGCCGTGGTGCAGAACCGCTATGCCAGGGACGATGCGTCGCCGTACAAGCACTGGTACTTTCTCGGCGCCGCGCTGACGATGTATCTCAACTGGCAGCTTTCCACACTGGTCGGCGTCGCCTTCGGCCAGGCCGTGCCGGATATCGCCCGTTGGGGACTGGACTTCGCCATGATCGCCACCTTCATTGGCATCGCTGTGCCGATGATGCGAACGCGCCCACAGGTGGCGTCGGCAGTGGTCGCTGGCGGCGTGGCGCTGCTGACCTGGGAATTGCCCTACAAGCTAGGGCTAATAGCCGCCGCGCTGGCGGGAATCGTCATCGGTGTATGGCTGGAGCGCCGGGCCGAAACCGCTGCGCGACTGCAGGGGGCGCTATGAATACCTGGCTGCTGATCCTCGGCATGCTGGCAATCACCTTCGTGATCCGCTACAGCTTCTTCGCCTGGCCTGATCTGCGCTTTCCGCGCGCCATCGAACAGGGCCTGCATTACGTGCCGGTGGCGGTACTGACCGCCATCGTGGTGCCCGGAATGCTGCTGCCGGACGGGCAGTGGGCACTGAGCTGGAACAACGCTTACCTGCTGGCCGGGCTGCTGGCTATCGCCATCGCCGCGGTCAGTCGCAACCTACTGGCGACCATTGCCGGCGGTCTGCTGAGCTTCTTCGCGCTGCGCTGGGCGCTCGGGCAGTTGCCGATATGAGCGGCGAGTCGTCGAGAACTGCTGCGCGAACGGCGCCGGTCGGAAGTGCCCAGGCGCCACGCTCGCAGTTCCGTCTGCTTGGCAAGCGCCGGTTTCTGCCGTTCTTCTGTACCCAGCTGCTGGGCGCATTCAACGACAACGTGTTCAAGCAAGCCCTGATCCTGGCGATTCTGTTCAAGCTCGGTACGACCGCCGACAAGAGCCTGCTGATCAATCTCTGTGCTCTGCTGTTCATTCTGCCGTTCTTTCTCTTTTCCGCGCTGGGTGGGCAGTTGGGTGAACGCTTCGAGAAGGCCGTCCTGATCCGTCGGATCAAGTTCGCCGAAATCCTCATCATGCTGGCCGGTGCCCTGGGGATGCTGCTGGGCAACCTGCCGCTGCTGCTGGTGGTGCTGTTCTGCATGGGCACCCAGTCGGCGCTGTTCGGCCCGGTCAAGTATTCGATACTGCCGCAGCAACTGACGGAGGACGAACTGGTCGGCGGCAACGCGCTGGTTGAAATGGGGACATTTCTGGCCATTCTCGGCGGCACCATCGGTGCGGGTGTGCTGATGGCGAGCGACGCCTATGCCGAGTGGGTGGCACTCAGCGTGGTGCTGATCGCCCTGGTCGGGTACCTGGCCAGTCTCGCGATTCCCGCCGCGACGGCCGCCTTGCCAACCTTACATATGGACTGGCGCGTGCTGCGCCAGTCGTGGCGGATTCTGCGGCTGGGCTTCGGCCAGCAGCGCGCCGTGTCACGGGCCATGCTGGGCAATTCCTGGTTCTGGTTTCTCGGTGCTACCTACCTGACCCAGATCCCGGCCTTCTCCAAGGACTACCTGGGTGGCGATGAAAGCGTGGTGACGCTGATCCTCACCCTGTTCTCGGTAGGCATCGCGCTGGGCTCCCTGCTGTGCGAGCGGCTGTCACGGCATCACGTTGAAATCGGCCTGGTTCCGTTCGGGGCGATCGGCCTGAGCCTGTGTGGTGGGCTGCTCTGGTGGCATGCCGGCGCGCATCCACAGCCTGCAGCCAGTGTGGACTGGCTGGCACTGCTGGGCGAGCCGTCGGCCTGGTGGGTATTGATGGACATCCTCGGGCTGGGAATCTTCGGCGGCCTGTACATCGTCCCGCTGTATGCGCTGATTCAGTCGCGCAGCGTGGCGCACGAGCGTTCGCGGGTGGTGGCGGCGAACAATATTCTCAACGCGCTGTTCATGGTCGGCTCGGCGATCATCGCGATCGTGCTGCTGGTCGTGCTGAAACTGTCGATACCGCAGCTGTTCCTGGTCGTCTCGCTGCTCAGCGTGCTGGTCTGCGGTGCGCTGTTCATCGATGCACCGGAGTTCATCGAGCGCTTCCTGCTCTGGGCGCTGGGCCAGCGGCTGGGCGGGATCCTGCTGACGCAGATCGGCCTGCGCTGAGGCGGAAGGGGGAGGGGCGCCGCGCGGCGCCCCGTGCGGTCAGATACCCTGCGGAACCTCTTCGCCGCCGAAGGCCTCGAACAGCGCCGGCAGGAACTCGCGGAAGGTCATCATCATCAGCAGGAAACTGGCGTCCTGCTGGGCGAGCGCGTCGTCGCCACCGTCCTGTTCGGCCTGGTCCTGCAGCAGTTCTTCGAAGCGCAGGCGCTTGATGATCAGCTTGTCGTCCAGTACGAAGGACAGCTTGTCCTGCCATGCCAGGGACAGCTGGGTGACCTGCTTGCCGGCTTCCATATGCTGCTGGATCTCGTCGCTGGTCAGGTCCTGACGCTTGCAGCGCACCACACCGCCGTCTTCGTGGGTGTCACGCAGTTCGCATTCGTCCAGCACGAAGAAGTCGTCCGCCGCCTTCTGAGTCTTCACCCAGTCGGTAAGCGTGGCGCTGGGCGCGATCTTCACCGTCAGCGGGCGCACCGGCAGCGAGCCGATCGCTTCACGCAGGGTGGACAGCAGGTCTTCGGCCTTCTTCGGGCTGGCCGAGTTGACCAGGATCAGCCCGCGCTCGGCATCGATCGCGGCGAAGGTGCCGGACTTGCGGATGAAGGCACGCGGAAGGAAGGCCTGGATGATCTCGTCCTTGATCTGGTCGCGTTCCTTCTTGTAGACCTTGCGCATCTGCTCGGCCTCGATTTCGTCGACCTTCTCCTTCACTGCATCCTTGACCACGCTGCCGGGCAGGATACGTTCTTCCTTGCGCGTGGCGATCAGCAGAAAGCCCTGGCTGGCGTGCACCAGCGGGGCGTCTTCACCCTTGCCGAACGGCGCGACGAAACCATAGGTGCTCAGTTCCTGGCTGGCGCAGGGGCGGGCGGGTTTGGCGGCCAGTGCAGCTTCGAGAGTCTCGGCATCTAGAGCGACGTTCTGGGTGAGACGGTATACGAGCAGATTGCGAAACCACATGGCGGGGTAGATCTCCGGGGAAACAAAGGAGCGCATTATTCCTGCCTGGCTGGCTGAGGCCAACCCTGAAGCAAGTTAATGCGCAGCGGGCCGGATAAAATGGCTGGCAAACCAGGGTTTTCCTAAGTCCTTGGAACTTCTGCAAATTTTTTTTCAAAAGGGGGTTGCCAAGGTTCGGAACCCTCTCTAGAATGCGCCCCACTTCGAGAGCAAACGGGTGATTAGCTCAGCTGGGAGAGCATCTGCCTTACAAGCAGAGGGTCGGCGGTTCGATCCCGTCATCACCCACCACTCTTGTGAATTGGACGAAAGTCCACCGACGCGCAGCGGTAGTTCAGTCGGTTAGAATACCGGCCTGTCACGCCGGGGGTCGCGGGTTCGAGTCCCGTCCGCTGCGCCATATTAGCTTCACGGGAACACTGAACGCCCTGAAGCATCGAAGAAAACGGCCTTATAGGCCGTTTTTTTTTGCCTGCTTTTCCGGGATGCCACGCCGTCCCTGTTCATGCCCCCCTGCGGCAAAATGCTACGCGCTTCCTTTCTTTGCCATCTCTTTACGATCCTAGCCGGGAGGCGCGGTAGCCAGTGCCTGGATGCGCTGCTAAGCTCGGCCATCCGCTTTCGGTAAGTCCCAACTGCGTAATTAAGGAAACAGCATGAGACTGAGACATCAACGTTTGGCACCTGCGATTGCCCTGGTCGGCCTGGTACTGGCCGGCTGCGACTCGCAGACCAGTGTCAAACTGGACACTCCGGCGCAGAAGGCGTCCTATGGCATCGGCCTGAACATGGGCAAGAGCCTTGCGCAGGAGGGCATGGATGATCTCGATTCCAAGGCTGTGGCGCAGGGCATCGAAGATGCCATCGGTAACAAGGAGCAGAAGCTGACCGACGAGCAGCTGATGGAGGCCTTCACCTTCCTGCAGACCCGCGCTGAAGAGCGCATGGCCGAGATGAATGCCAAGGCGGTCGAGGCGGGCAAGAAGTTCCTCGAGGAGAACGCCAAGCGCGAAGGCGTGAAAACCACCGAGTCCGGCCTGCAGTACGAAGTCGTCAAGTCGGCCGAAGGTCGTCAGCCGACCGAGAACGACGTGGTGACCGTTCACTACGAAGGCAGTCTGACCGATGGCACCGTCTTCGACAGTTCGATCAAGCGCGGCAGTCCGATCGATCTGCCGGTTGGCGGCGTGATTCCTGGCTGGGTCGAAGGCCTGCAGCTGATGCACGTCGGTGAAAAGTTCAAGCTGTACATCCCGAGCGAGCTGGCTTACGGCGAGCAGAGCCCGAGCCCGCTGATTCCGGCGAATTCGGTGCTGGTGTTCGATCTCGAGCTGCTGGATATCAAGGGCGACGAAGCCGAGCAGCCTGCCGAGGCCGCCGAGCAGCAATAAACGGAACCGCTGGAAACGAAAACGCCCCGATCTGATCGGGGCGTTTTGCTTTGCGTCGGTTTCCGGCGGATCAGTCGTCCATCTGCGACTGCAGGTAGTTCTCCAGGCCCACCTTGTCGATCAGGCCCAGCTGCGTTTCCAGCCAGTCGATGTGCTCTTCCTCGGACTCGAGGATGTCTTCCAGCAGCTCGCGGCTGCCGTAGTCGCCGACGCTCTCGCAGTAGGCGATGGCCACCTTCAGGTCCTGTACGCCACCCTGTTCCAGCTTGAGGTCGCACTCAAGCATTTCGCGGGTATTCTCGCCGATCAGCAGCTTGCCGAGATCCTGCAGGTTCGGCAGGCCTTCCAGGAAGAGGATGCGCTTGATCAGCTTGTCGGCATGCTTCATCTCGTCGATGGATTCGTCGTACTCGTGCTTGCCGAGCTTGCCGAGACCCCAGTCTTCATACATGCGCGCATGCAGGAAATACTGGTTGATGGCTACCAGCTCGTTGCCGAGGATCTTGTTGAGATGCTGAATGACCAGCTTGTCGCCTTTCATGAAGTTAGCCTGCCTGGAACGGTGGTGATTGATGCAGTCTGGCCAGCGTCGGGCGAGCTGTCAAACCTAAGTCCTTGAATGCAAAAGCCTAAATCTAGTGAGAATGGTTGCGTTCTGCATCCTGGTGGGCAACTGGCTGATTTGCAGGCAAAAAAAAGCCGGGCAGGGCCCGGCTTTCAAGGCTTCAGTCTGTCAAGCCTGAACAAAGCTCGCGGGGTAGGTCAGGGCCGCCTGGGCGTTCTGCACGTCGCTGAGCGTTTCGCGAACGACCTGCTTGGCGACGCATGCGCATTTGCCGCACTGGGTGGCGACGCCGGTCGCTTCGCGAACCTCACGATAGCTGCAGCAGCCCTCGTAGATGGCATCGCGAATCTGGCCGTCGGTGACACCCTGGCAAAGACAGACGTACATAGAGCACTACCCGTTGAATTCGTTGACGGGAGTGATGCTAATCAGAATGAGAATAATTGTCAAAGATCGTTCGTCGGCTGGCCGATGACAGGCACTCGAACAATGTGCCGCCGCCGCGATTGCCATGCCCTGCGAGGGCCGGCGTCCGTCGGCGTCAGCTGGCTCCGCGTAGGGCGGGGACGTAAACTGCCTGCCTTTCTGAACCTGCCTGTTGCCCGCGCCTGACGCGGGACAAGGCCGTCCCTACGGAGCCGCGCTGTGCATCTGAGCGTTCCCACCCTGACGCTGGTGGATATATATGTGCTGCTCCTGCTTGGCGTGCTGATGTTCTTCGCCTGGCGCAGCGGGCAGCGTGATGCAACGCTGGGCTTCACCTGCCTGATGCTGCTGTTCGGGACGGTTTCGACCGTGCTCGGCTGCCTGCGCGGAATGGGGATCGACGTGGTGCCGATCGTGCTCGGCAACATCGCCCTCCAGCTCGCGCTGGCCATGAACTGGACGGCGATGCGCACGTTCGTCGGTCGACCGCCGCACCTGCCCGGAATATTGGCCGGGGCGCTGCTATGGGGCGGGCTGTGCCTGGTGCCTGCGTTTTATTCATCCCTGACCGCGCGACTGTTGCTGGCTTCGGCGCTGACGGTCGTCTACACCCTGCTTGCGATGTCCGAGCTCTGGCGCAGCCGGCAGCGACTATCGGTTTCGCTGCGGCCGGCCATGGGCTTGATGCTGCTTCACGTATCGTTCTATCTGCTGCGCGTGGTGGTTGACCGCGGTCAGCCGTTCGGTGACGCCGATCAGGTGAGCTTCTTTGCCTTCGTGATCTTCGAGACGTTGCTCTATGCCATCGGTATTTCCTTCGTCACCCTAGCGATGGTTCGCGAGCGCGCCGAGCAGCAGTATCGGCACGCCTCGCTCAGCGATCCGCTCACCGGCATCGGCAACCGACGCTCTTTCATCGATGCCGGGCAGGCCCTGCTGCAGCGCTGTCATGTGCGCGGCGAGCCGGTGACGCTGCTGCTCTGCGATCTGGACTTCTTCAAGCGGCTCAACGACACCTTCGGTCATCAGGCCGGCGATCGTGCGCTGATCGACTTCGGCCAGGTGATTGCCCGGCGAATGCGACGTCAGGACGTGTTCGGGCGGATCGGCGGAGAGGAATTTGCCTGTCTGCTGGCCGATGCCGATGCGCTTGTCGGCCGCGAGGTAGCCGAGCGTATTCGCGGCGAGTTCGCCGCCATGCCCTTCGCCGAGCAGGGGCAGCTGAGTGTCAGCATCGGCGTGGCGACCACCATCTCCCGCTACGAACTCGACGAGCTGATGGCGCAGGCGGACCGGGCGCTCTATGCCGCCAAGGCGGCCGGGCGCAACTGCACCCGCCTGGCGAATGGTGACGCCGAGGCCCAGGACGGCGCAGCGCTTACCCGCGGTGCGCCCGGGTTCGGGCTTTGAGTTAGACTGCCTGCCTTTTTTCCGACCAAGAAGCCCGCCTCATGGCCCTGCAAGCGACACCCTACAAAGTCGAGTTGAATCTCACGGACCTGGACCGTGGCGTCTATGAAAACCTGCGCTTCACGGTAGCCAGGCACCCCTCGGAAACCGAGGAGCGTCTGGGTGTGCGTCTGATCGCCTATGCATTGTGGTACAGCGAGCAGTTGGCGTTCGGCCGCGGGTTGTCCGATGTGGATGAGCCGGCACTGTGGGAGAAGAGCCTGGATGGCCGCATCCTCCACTGGATCGAGGTCGGCCAGCCGGATGCCGAGCGTCTGACCTGGTGTTCGCGACGTGCCGAGCGCGTCAGCCTGCTGGCGTACGGCAACCTGCGGGTCTGGCAGAGCAAGGTGATCGATGCGGTGAAGGGGCTGAAGAACCTGTCTATCGCCAGCATCGACTCCGAGGCGCTGGCCGCGCTGGTCAAGGACCTGCCGCGTAGCCTGCAGTGGGGCGTGATGATCAGCGACGGCACCTTGTTCATCACCGACGAACGCGGCCAGTTCGAGGTATCGCTCGGCTGGCTGCTCGGCGAGCGCTGATCGCGCTCGCGTACGTGGCGGTCAGGACTGCCAGAATTCCAGCAGGGCGTTGAACGACATCACCACCCCGACCGCCGTGGCCACCATCGCCAGCAGGCCGAACACCAGCATCCAGGTCGGGTGGCGATACCGGTCGCCGACGATTGCCGGCTTGCGCGACGCCAGCAGCACGCAGCCCAGCGCCAGCGGCAGCACCAGGGCATTCAGCGTGCCCGCCACCACCAGAACCTTCACCGGCTGTCCGACCAGGCTGTAGATGAGCGTCGAGCAGGCGATGAAGCCGATCACCATACGCTGGTTGTGGCGGCGGATGCTGTCGTGCAACGAGTACATGAAGGTGACGCTGGTGTAGGCGGCGCCGATCACCGATGACACCGAGGCGGCCAGCAGTACCACGCCGAAGATCTTGTAGCCGACCGTGCCCATCGAGTGGGAGAACACCGATGCGGCAGGGTTGCTCGGGTCGAGGCTGAGCCCCTGGCTGACGACCCCGAGCGCGGCCAGGAACAGGCAGATGCGCACAACGCCGGTGGTGGCGATGCCGGTGACCGCCGCTCGGGTGACCAGCCTGACGTTCTCGACGCCAGTGATGCCGGCTTCCACCAGCCGGTGCCCACCGGAGAACGAGATGTAGCCGCCAACGGTACCGCCCACCAGTGTCACGATCGGCAGCAACAGGATCAGCGGATCGTCCGGGTTGAAGCTGCGATTGACCGCCTCGAGCAGCGGTGGGCTCGACTGCAGCATGGCGTAGCCGATCATGCAGAGCATCACCAGCCCCAGCACCTGCATCACCGAATCCATTACGCCCTTGGCATTGCGCAGCAGGAAGATGCCGATGATCAGCACCGCGGCGATCAGCGAGCCGATCACCGGCGGGATGCCGAAGATGACGTTCATGGCCAGCCCGGCACCGCCGATGTTGCCGATGTTGAAGGCGATGCCGCCAAGCACGATGAAGGCCGAGATCAGGTGGCCGACGCCGGGGATCACCCGGTTGGCGACATCTTGGCCGCGCAGGTTGGCAACGGTGATGATCCGCCAGATGTTGAGCTGGGCGCCGATATCGATCAGCAGCGAGACCAGAATGGCAAAGGCGAAGCTCGCCAGGTATTTCTCGGTGAACAGCGAGGTCTGGGTCAGAAAGGCCGGCCCGATGGACGACGTCGCCATGATGAAGATGGCGCCGCGAAGCACGTTGCGCTGGGAGGGTGTGGCTCGTTCGGCTTGCGTAGGTTGCATTGGATACCTTCTTTTTTCTTGGCGTTGGGGCAGGTAGGGAAATGCAGCCGTGCAGCGAGTGCCCGGCAAGATTGTTGTTGTTTGGTGATGCGCAAAACCGTGTCGGGTCAGATCACCCCCAGCTGTTCGTCGCGCAGGTCGGTGATGAACATGTGCCCTGGCGCGTGGGTGATGACCAGCTCCGGCCGGGCCTGCATCGCCACCGCCTGGGGCGTCACGCCACAGGCCCAGAACACCGGGACCTCGCCTTCGCGCAGCTCGGATGGCTCACCGAAATCCGGTTTGGCCAGGTCTGCAATGCCCAGCAGTCGCGGGTCGCCGACATGCACGGGGGCGCCATGCACGGAGGGAAATCGCGATGTGACCTGCACGGCGCGCACCACCTTGTTCGCAGGCATCGGCCGCATGCTCACCACCATCGGCCCGCTCAGGCCGCCGGCGGGCTGGCAGGCGATGTTGGTGCGGTACATCGGGACGTTGTGGCCGTCCTCGATGTGCCTGACTGGCACGCCGTTGGCCAGCAGCGCAGCCTCGAAACTGAAGCTGCAGCCGATGAGGAAGGCCACCATGTCGTCCTCCCAGAAGGGCGTGATGTCCTGCACCTCCTGATCGAGCTCGCCATTGCGGTAGATGCGGTAGCGCGGGAAGTCCGTGCGGATATCGGCGCCTGGCGCCGCGTGCCGTGGCTCAAAGCTCCCTGGGTCGGTGACGTCCAGCAGCGGGCAGGGTTTGGGGTTGCGCTGGCAGAACAGCAGGAAGTCGTAGGCCAGCTCACGCCGCACGATCATGAGATTGGCCTGGGCATAGCCATTGGCCAGTCCGGCGGTCGGGCCGTCGAATTCGCCCTGGCGAATCCGCTCGCGCAGTGCGGCGGGGGACAGGTCTCGGTAGGCGGTCAGGTTCATATCCATCACTCCGTCGTGGTCCGTTGCCAGCTGGCGAGCAGCCGCCGCTGCTCGCGTTGTGCGCGCTCCAACGCCACCGGCTTCAGGCGCAACACGGTGCCGGGCATGCATTGGGCCAGCTGCACGACTGCCAATGGCGTGAGTGCGCCAAGGCGCGGGTAACCGCCGATGGTCTGGCGGTCATTGAGCAGGATGATCGGCTGACCGTCCGCCGGAACCTGAATGGCGCCCAGCGGCACGCCTTCGGAGATCATGGCCGAGCGCGCGCAGCGCAGGGTCGGTCCCAGCAGGCGAACACCCATGCGGTCGGCGCGCTGATCGACGGTCCAGTCGCTGTTGAACGCATCGAACAGGCTCTGCCCGGTGAAATCGCCGATCTGCGCCCCCAGTACCACCGATAGCCCGGCGCCGGGCAGTGGCACCAGCGCCTGCTCGGGCAGGTTGCGCATCCTCGTGGCGTGGCCGCGCCAGTGCAGTAGGTCGCCCTTGGCCAGCGGCTGGCCGTCGCCGTTCAGCCCACCGAGCTGCTCACGGCGTACCGTGGCACAGCTGCCCAGCACGGCCGGTGCGCTGAAACCGCCGGGTGCGGCGAGATAGGCACGAACACCCTGGCGCGGTTGACTGAAGATCAGTGTCTGCCCTTCTCGGATGCGAAAGGCGCGCCCCGGCATGAGAGGCTCGCCATCGAGCGTCGCGCCGAGATCGGCGCCGCAGAGTGCGAGGCAGGCATCGGTCTGAGCGCGCAGGCTGAAATTGCCGAGGGTGATCTCCACCGTGGAGGCCTGCAGCGGGTTGCCCAGCAGCCAGTTGGCCCAGCCGTGGGACAGCCAGTCAACGGCACCGCCCTGGGTCACGCCGAGGTGGCGAACGCCGCTGCGGCCGGCGTCCTGCAAAGTGGCCAGGGCTCCGGCCTGTTCGATCAGCAGGCTCATGCGGAGGCCTCCTGGAAGGGCGTGTCGTCGCCGCCGAGACGGATGAACTCGGCCCGCTCGATGGGCACGAAGCGCACTCGATCGCCGGGTTGCCAGAGGCTGAAGCCGTCCAGTTCGCGGTCGAACAGGCGAACCGGGCTGCGGCCGATCAGGTTCCAGCCGCCCGGTGAAACCAGCGGATAGATGGCGGTCTGGCGGTCTGCGATGCCCAGACTGCCGGCCGGCACCTGCTTGCGCGGCGTCGCCAGGCGTGGGCTGGCGAGGCGCTCGTCGACCAGCCCGAGAAAGGCGAAGCCTGGTGCGAAGCCGAGGGCGAAGACTTGATAGATGTGCGTGCTGTGTCGCTCGATGACTCCCGCGACACCGAGGCCGCTGCGCTCGCCCAGCGCTTGCAGTTCCGGGCCGACGCTCGGGTCGTACCACACCGGTATGTCGTGCTGACGGGCACTCGCCGCTGCCGCCGGTTCCAGCCCATCGAGAGCCTGCCGCACATACTGGCGGGCCTGGTGATCGTCCAGTTGCGCCAGGTCGTACTGCACCAGCAGGGTCGTGTAGGAGGGCACCAGATCGATGAGTGCAGCGCCGAACGCATCCCGCACACGCTGAGTGGCGGCCAGCATCCACGACATATTGTCCTCGTCGATCTGATCGAACAGGCGCAGCACCAGGCTATCGATGCCGACCACCTCGATCCGCGGCGTCATGCGGGAAGCGCCTGCAGTGCCTGACGAATGCGCTGCACAGCGGCGATGGAGCCAGCGTTGTCGCCGTGCACGCAGAGCGTATCGGCCTGCAGGATCAGCGCGCTGCCATCGCTGGCGGTCAATGCTTCCCCCTTGGCCAGGCGCAGGGCCTGGTCGGCCACCGTTTCGGCATCGTGGTGCACGGCACCCGGCAGGTTGCGCGAGACCAGCATGCCGGCGGCGTCGTAGGCGCGGTCGGCGAACACCTCGAACCACAGGGTGATGCCGATTTCCGCCGCCATCGCCTGGCTTTCGCTGTTGTCGCGGGTAGACATGAGCATCAGCGGCAGGCTGGCACTGTAGGCCTTAACGGCGGTCATGACCGCGCGCAGCAGCTGTGGCTGGCGCATCATGTCGTTGTAGAGCGCGCCGTGGGGTTTGACGTAGCGGACCTGCGTGCCTTCGGCGCGGCAGATGCCGTCGAGCGCACCGATCTGATAGAGCAGCATGTTCTCCACTTCGGCCGGGCTGCAGGCCATGGAGCGCCGACCGAAGCCGACCAGGTCCGGATAGGCCGGGTGCGCGCCGATGCGCACGTCGTGCTGGCGCGCCAGCGCGACGGTGCGCCGCATGATCTGCGGATCGGAGGCATGGAAGCCACAGGCGATATTGGCGCAGTCGATGAACGGCATCACCTCGGCGTCCAGGCCCATGGTCCAGGCGCCGAAGCTTTCCCCTATGTCGCAATTGAGTAACAGACGACTCACGATGGCTGCTCCTTTCGAGATGGGCCGGTGCGGCGGTCGAAGTCGATACACTGATAAAGTATCAATAAATTATCAACGTATTTTTCCTGCTGACCTCCGAAGTGACCGCGCGGACATTGCTGTATCCTTGCCGCCCACCTCGATACGATCGACTGCCGCTTCTTCAATCAGGAACTCAGAATGGTTGACGCCAAAAGCTCCCGTCCGTTGCGATCCTCGATCGTCGCCTCGGCGCATCTTGCCGAGCAGTCCCAGGAGCTGTCCGAGCTCGAGTACGGCATCATCGTCGCCAGCGCCGCGCTGATGCGCTGGATGGAGCGCTGCATGCAGGCGTGCGGCACGGTAGAAATGAATGCACTGGACGTCATGGTGCTGCACAACCTCACCAGCCGGGGGCGGGCCAAGCGACAGGCGGATATCTGCCTGCTGCTCAACGTGGAAGATACTCACACGGTCACCTATGCCCTGAAGAAGCTCGGCAAGCTGGGTCTGGTGGAAGGCGCCAAGCAGGGCAAGGAAATGTTCTATCGCACCACTGACAAGGGGCGCGCGCTCTGTCAGGAGTACGCCGACATCCGCCGCGAATGCCTGATCGCCTCGTTCGAGAACCTCAACATCGACCCCGATGAAATCCATCGTCTGGCCGGCATGCTGCGTGCCATGTCCGGGCTGTACGACCAGGCCGCTCGCGCCGCCACCTCCCTGTAAACGACCTTCACCGAGCCCGGAATTCCATGCGTATCGAACCCCGCCCCCTGCCTGAGCAGCTGCCCAACCTCGGCGAGCTGCCGCCGCTGCTGCAGCGCCTATACGCGGCCCGTGGCGTGACTTGCGCGGAGGAGCTGGACAAGGGGTTGGCGCGGTTGATTCCTTATAAGCAGCTCAAGGGCATCGATGCCGCGGTCGAGCTGCTGGTCGAGGCGCTGGAAAAGCGCCAGCGCATCCTGTTCGTCGGCGACTTCGATGCCGACGGTGCCACCGCGAGCAGCGTCGGCGTGCTCGGCCTGCGTCAGCTGGGGGCGGCGCATGTCGATTATCTGGTGCCCAATCGCTTCGAGTACGGCTACGGGCTGACGCCCGAAATCGTTGCCGTCGCCTTGCAGCGCGAACCCGACCTGCTGGTGACCGTCGACAACGGCATCTCCAGCGTCGATGGCGTCGCGGCAGCCAAGGCGGCCGGGTTGCGGGTGCTGGTCACCGACCATCACCTGCCCGGTCACGAGCTGCCGGCGGCCGATGCCATCGTCAATCCCAACCAGCCGGAATGTACCTTCCCGAGCAAGTGCATCGCCGGTGTCGGGGTGATCTTCTACGTGCTGCTGGCCCTGCGCGCACGGCTGCGTGACCTCGGCTGGTTCGCCCGTCAGGGCTGGCCCGAGCCGAATCTGGCCGAGCTGCTCGATCTGGTGGCGCTGGGCAGTGTCGCCGACGTGGTGCCGCTGGACGCCAACAACCGCATTCTGGTCCACCAGGGCCTGGCGCGAATTCGTGCGGGGCGGGCTCGGCCGGGGCTGCGGGCGATTCTCGAGGTTGCCGGGCGCGATCATCGCCGCATCACCTCCACCGACCTGGGCTTCATCCTCGGCCCTCGATTGAACGCGGCCGGTCGGCTGGATGACATGTCGCTGGGCATCGAATGCCTGCTCTGCGAGGACGAGTCGCTGGCGCGCGACATGGCGACCCAACTCGACGAGCTGAACAAGGATCGCAAGGCCATCGAACAGGGCATGCAACGCGAGGCGCTGGCGCAGCTCAAGGACCTGCCACTGGAGGACCTGCCGTTCGGCCTGTGCCTGTTCGAGCCGGACTGGCACCAGGGCGTGATCGGCATCCTCGCCTCGCGCCTCAAGGAGCGCTACCACCGCCCGACCATCGCCTTCGCCGATGCTGGCGACGGGCTGCTCAAAGGGTCGGCGCGCTCGGTGCCGGGCTTTCATATCCGCGATGCGCTGGACGCGGTTGCCGCCAGGCATCCCGGCCTGATCAGCAAGTTCGGCGGGCACGCCATGGCGGCCGGGCTGTCGCTGCCACAAGCGAACTTCGGCGCCTTCGCCGCGGCCTTCGATGCCGAAGTGCGCCGCCAGCTGTGCGAGGACGATCTCACCGGTCGGCTACTCACCGACGGCCAGCTCAGCGTCGAGGAATTCCATCTGGAGCTGGCGCGTGCGCTGCGCAACGCCGGGCCCTGGGGCCAGCATTTTCCCGAGCCGATGTTCCATGGCGTGTTCCAGTTGATGCAGCAACGTATCGTCGGCGAGCGCCATCTCAAGCTTGTGCTCAAGAGCGAATGCGGATCGCTGACGCTGGACGGTATCGCCTTCAACGTCGACCGCGAAATCTGGCCGAACCCGACGGTGCGCTGGGCGGAGCTGGCCTACAAGCTCGACGTCAACGAGTATCGCGGCCAGGAAAGCGTGCAGCTGATGGTGGCGCATATCGCCCCGCGCTGACCGATGCATGCCGGCCGACGATAGGCTGGCTGAATCGGCTGGCATTCCCCGGCGGAACGTTCGATTGTTGCCTGCGGCCGCGGCGCCTAGAGTGGCGGGACAACAACAGCGCCATGCGGGAACCCGAAATGAGCGACATCAGCGTCCATCACCGTGCCTGTCACCTGTGCGAAGCCATCTGCGGCCTGACCATCCAGACCGAAGGCGAGCGCATCCTTTCGATCAAGGGCGACCACCTCGACAGCTTCAGCCGCGGCCATATCTGTCCGAAGGCAGTGGCGCTGCAGGACATCCAGAACGACCCCGATCGCCTGCGCCACCCGATGCGCCGCTGCGGCGATGAGTGGCAGGCCATCAGCTGGGAGGAGGCCTACGAACTGGTCGCCGAGCGCCTGGCTGAGATCCGCGAGCGCCACGGTAGTAATGCCGTGGCGATCTACCAAGGCAACCCGAGTGTGCATAACTACGGGCTGACGACCCACAGCAATTACTTCCTCGGTCTGCTGAAGACGCGCAACCGCTTCTCGGCCACGTCGGTCGACCAGCTGCCGCACCACCTGACCAGCCACCTGATGTACGGCCATGGTCTGCTGCTGCCGGTGCCGGACATCGATCACACCGATTTCATGCTGATCCTCGGCGGCAATCCGCTGGCCTCCAATGGCAGCATCATGACCGTGCCCGATGTGGAGAAGCGGCTGAAGGCGATCCGCGCCCGCGGCGGCAAACTGGTGGTGGTCGACCCGCGGCGCAGCGAGACCGCCGCCATCGCCGATCAACATCTGTTCGTGCGCCCCGGACAGGACGCCGCGCTGTTGTTCGGCCTGCTCAACACCCTGTTCGAGGAAGGGCTGACGCGTGCCAGCGAACTGCCGCTGGACGGCATCGAGGAGGTGCGCACGGCGATCGCCGCCTTCAGCGCCGAGGCGATGAGCGCCCGTTGCGGTGTTCCGGCCGAGCAGATCCGCCAGTTGGCGCGGGACTTCGCGGCGGCGGACAGGGCGGTCTGCTACGGACGCATGGGCGTTTCGACCCAGGCCTTCGGCACGCTCTGCCAGTGGCTGGTGCAGCTGATCAACCTGGTCACCGGCAACCTGGACCGGGTCGGCGGCGCGCTGTGCACCGAGCCGGCGGTGGATCTGGTGGAGACCACCAAGGGCGGCCATTTTGACGCCTGGCGTAGTCGGGTGTCGCAACTGCCCGAATATGGCGGCGAACTACCGGTAGCGGCATTGGCCGAAGAGATGCTCGAGCCTGGGGAAGGGCAGGTGCGTGCGCTGATCACGGTGGCCGGCAACCCGGTGCTTTCCACACCCAACGGGCGCAAGCTGGAGCAGGCGCTGGATGGACTGGAGTTCATGCTCAGCGTGGACTTCTACATCAACGAGACGACCCGCTATGCCGATGTGATCCTGCCGCCGACCGCACCGCTGGAGCACGACCATTACGACGCCACATTCAATCTGCTCGCCGTGCGCAACGTCACCCGCTTCAACCTGCCGGTGCTGCCCAAGCCCGAGGGCGCGCTGCATGACTGGGAAATCTTTATCGGCCTGGCCGAGGCCTACGCTGGGCGGGTGGGCGTCGAGCTCAAGCCGACCATGCCGCCGCAACAGATGATGGACCTGGCGCTGCGCCATGGGCCCTATGGTGACAAGTCCGAGCGCAAGCTGAGCCTGGCAGCGCTGGAGGATTATCCCCACGGGCTGGATCTCGGGCCGCTCAAGCCGAATCTGGCGCGGCGCTTGAAAACGCCGAACAAGCGCATCCAGGCCGCGCCGGCGCTGATGCTGGACGATCTGCAGCGTTTCGCTGCGCAGCCCCAGGCGGGTGCCGACGAGCTGTTGCTGATCGGCCGCCGCCACGTGCGCAGCAACAACTCCTGGATGCACAACTACCAGCGCCTGGTGAAGGGTAAGCCGCGTCATCAGTTGCTGATGCACCCGACCGACATGGCGGCGCGGGCGCTGCAGGATGGCCAGCGGGTGCGCGTGCATTCGCGGGTCGGCGTGGTCGAGGTGGAGGCGCTGGCCAGCGAGGAGATGATGCCCGGCGTGGTCAGCCTGCCGCACGGCTGGGGCCATGCGCGGCCGGGCGTGCAGCTGGATATCGCGCGGCAGCAGCCTGGCGCGAGTTGCAACGACCTGACCGACGAGCGCCAGCTGGATGTCTCCGGCAACGCGGCGCTCAACGGCGTGACGGTGCAGGTCAGCGCCGCCTGACCGGCGACTTTGCCCGCCGCGGGCTGGGCATGGGCGCGGAAACGGTCTCTACTGACGGGTGTCCAACCCGCATCCACGACAGTAGAGGCCGTCATGTCCCAGCTCTTCCAGCCGCTCAGCCTGCGCCAGCTCACCTTGCCCAACCGCATCGCCGTGTCGCCGATGTGCCAGTACTCGGCCAAGGCCGGAATGGCCAATGACTGGCACCTGGTGCACCTGGGCAGCCGCGCCGTCGGCGGCGCCGGGCTGGTGATCGTCGAGGCGACAGCAGTCAGCCCGGACGGGCGGATCTCGCCGGAAGACCTGGGCATCTGGTCCGACGAGCATGTCGAGCCGCTGCGCCGCATCACCCGCTTCATCGAGGCGCAGGGCTCGGTGGCCGGCGTGCAGCTGGCCCATGCCGGCCGCAAGGCGAGCACCTGGCGGCCCTGGCTCGGCAAGCATGGCAGCGTGCCGATCGCTGCCGGCGGCTGGACGCCGGTGGGGCCGTCCGCCATCGCCTTCTCGCCGGAGCATGCCGTGCCCACTGCGCTGGACGCTGCCGGTATCGCGGCGGTCGTGCAGGCGTTCGTCGAGGCGGCGGAGCGCTCATTGGCTGCCGGTTTCAAGATCGCCGAAGTGCATGCGGCCCATGGCTACCTGCTGCATCAGTTTCTTTCACCGCTCTCCAACCAGCGTCAGGATCGCTATGGCGGCTCGTTCGACAATCGCATCCGTCTGCTGCTGGAGGTCACCGCTGCGGTGCGCCAGGTCTGGCCCGAGGAGTTGCCGCTGTTCGTCCGCCTCTCGGCGACCGATTGGGTCGATGATGGCTGGAATGCAGACGAAACGGTCGAGCTTGCACGGCGGCTCAAGGATGTCGGTGTCGACCTGATCGACGTCTCATCCGGTGGCACTGCGGCCAACGCCGATATTCCGGTCGGGCCGGGCTACCAGACGCAGTTCGCCGAACGCGTGCGCAAGGAGGCGGGTATCGCCACCGGCACAGTCGGGATGATCACCGAGGCGGTGCAGGCCGAACACATCCTGCGTACCGGCCAGGCCGACCTGATCCTGCTCGCCCGCGAACTGCTGCGCGACCCGTACTGGCCGCTGCATGCCGCCGAATACCTGCGCGACGGGTCCGTGGCCTGGCCGGCGCAGTACGTACGTGCCGCCCATCGCGACACGCCGATCCGCCAGGTGCCCGAGTCGTTCGACTAGCAATCCTTTACGTCCTTCGTGTGGAGAGAATCCGATGAAAACCAGTGGCCTTCTCGATCAGCTGCTCAAGTCAGGACAGGACCTGCTGCAGAAGCAGCAATCCGGCGTGGGCGGCAAACCCGGCGGTGGGGGTTTGAGTGACCTGCTCTCCGGTGTCGGCGGCGGTTCGCTCGGCAAGGCGCTTTCCGGTAGTGGCAACAGCGCGCTGGCCGCCGGCGCCATGGGCCTGCTGCTGGGCAATCGCAAGATGCGCAAGATGGGCGGCAAGGCGGTGACCTACGGTGGGCTGGCGGCACTCGGCGTGCTCGCCTACAAGGCTTACAGCAATTGGCAGGCGCAGCAGGGCGCGGCGGCGCAGCAGACGCCGCAGACCATCGATCGGCTGCCGCCGGCCGAGGTCGAGGTGCACAGCGAGGGTATCCTCAAGGCGCTGGTGGCCGCGGCTAAGGCCGACGGCCACGTCGACGCCCGCGAGCGCCAACTGATCGAGGCCGAACTGGCCAAGCTGGCCGGTGACTCCGACCTGCAGCACTGGCTGGAGGCCGAGCTGAACAAGCCGCTGGACCCGATGGATGTCGCCAGTGCCGCGAGGAGCCCGGAGATGGCCGCCGAGATGTACCTGGCCAGCGTGCTGATGGTGGACGAGGAACATTTCATGGAGCGCGCCTACCTCGACGAGCTGGCGCGCTGCCTGCAGCTCGATCCGCAACTCAAAGGCGAACTGGAAAGCCAGGTACGTGGTGTCAGTGCCTGACCAGCCATCATGAGGGCAAATCCGTTTCCTGACCGTCCGCCGGCACGCCCAGCGGGCTGTCAGCACGGGTTGGCTGAGTTATAATCGCCGGCTTTTGCACCGTCCGATTGAGAGCTGCCTACCTATGGAAATCAACCCGATCCTCAACAGCATCAAGGACCTGTCCGAGCGCACCCAGTCAATTCGGGGGTATCTTTGACTACGATCAGAAGCATGATCGTCTCGTCGAAGTAAACCGCGAACTCGAAGACCCGAACGTCTGGAACAAGCCCGAATACGCCCAGAGCCTGGGCCGTGAACGCGCTACCCTGGCGCAGATCGTCGAAACCATCGACGATCTGACCGGTAGCCTGGCCGATTCGCGCGACCTGCTGGAAATGGCCGCCGAAGAAAACGACGAAGGCGCCGTGAACGACATCGTGGCCGAAGTCGAGCGCCTGCGCGAAATTCTCGAGAAGCTCGAGTTCCGCCGCATGTTCAGCCACGAGATGGACCCCAACAACTGCTACCTCGATATCCAGGCTGGCTCTGGCGGTACCGAGGCCCAGGACTGGGCCAACATCCTGCTGCGCATGTACCTGCGCTGGGCCGACAAGCGCGGCTTCAGCGCCGAGATCGTCGAGCTGTCCGAGGGTGAGGTCGCCGGCATCAAGGGCGCCACCGTACACATCAAGGGCGAATACGCTTTCGGCTGGCTGCGCACCGAGATCGGCGTGCACCGCCTGGTGCGCAAGAGTCCGTTCGACTCCGGCGCCCGTCGCCACACCTCGTTCTCGGCGGTATTCGTATCGCCCGAGATCGACGACAAGGTGGAGATCGAGATCAACCCGGCCGACCTGCGCATCGACACCTACCGCTCCTCTGGTGCCGGTGGTCAGCACGTCAACACCACCGATTCGGCAGTGCGTATCACCCACGTGCCGACCAATACCGTGGTGGCCTGCCAGAACGAACGTTCCCAGCACGCGAACAAGGACACCGCCATGAAGATGCTGCGGGCCAAGTTGTACGAGCTGGAAATGCAGAAGCGCAACGCCGCCTCTCAGGCGCTGGAAGACAGCAAGTCGGACATCGGCTGGGGCCACCAGATCCGTTCCTACGTGCTCGACGACTCGCGCATCAAGGATCTGCGTACCGGCGTGGAACGCAGCGATTGCCAGAAGGTGCTCGACGGCGACCTCGACGGGTACCTCGAAGCCAGCCTCAAACAGGGGCTCTGAGCGCAGCCGCACGCCTCAAGCCGCAAGCACCCCATTGAAACGATTTGACCGGGACGACCCGCAATGAGCGAACAACCGCTGAACCAGCACGCCATCCAAGAGGAAGAAAACAAGCTGATTGCCCAGCGCAAGGAAAAGCTTGCTGCCGTGCGTGAGCAGGGCAATGCCTTCCCCAACGACTTCCGTCGTGACAGCTATGCAGGCGACCTGCAGAAACAGTACGCCGAGAAGACCAAGGAGGAGCTGGAAGCGGCCGCCATTCCGGTCAAGGTCGCCGGACGCATCATGCTCAACCGCGGGCCGTTCATGGTGCTGCAGGACATGAGCGGGCGCATCCAGGTCTATGTCGATCGCAAGATGCTGCCGGCCGAGCAGGTCGAGGCGGTCAAGCACTTCGACCTGGGCGACATCATCGCCGCCGAGGGCACCCTGGCGCGCTCCGGCAAGGGTGACCTGTACGTCTACATGAACAACGTGCGGCTGCTGACCAAGTCGCTGCGCCCGCTGCCGGACAAGTTCCACGGCCTGACCGACACCGAGCAGCGCTATCGCCAGCGCTACGTCGACCTGATGGTGAACGAGGAGGTGCGCGAAACCTTCCGCGTGCGCTCGAAGGTCATCGCCCACATCCGCAAGTTCCTCGCCGAGCGTGATTTCCTCGAAGTGGAAACGCCGATGCTGCAGACCATCCCCGGCGGCGCCGCGGCCAAGCCGTTCGAAACCCACCACAACGCGCTGGACATGCCGATGTTCCTGCGCATCGCGCCGGAGCTCTACCTCAAGCGTCTGGTGGTCGGTGGCTTCGAGCGCGTGTTCGAGATTAACCGCAACTTCCGT